>ERZ650304.1105-NODE-1105-length-11063-cov-36.889626_pt1 | contig 11063 bp, 18 predicted proteins | sample MGYA00376240_ERZ650304 | MGnify/ENA primary metagenome ERZ650304 (study PRJEB26733, sample SAMN07839271) | wastewater metagenome | biome: small river; feature: stream; material: water | place: USA: North Carolina | collected 2016-03-01 ...
CCCCTAAAGTTTTTATGTTTAATGTGTTTGAGGAAGTCCATAATCCCTAAGAATGTTTTACCACTTCCTGCTGCCCCACCGAATACTACGATGTCTGCCTCAGAGTTGATAAACTTCCATTGCTTTACGCTCTTAGGGGATATAACTTCCTTTTTCTCTGTTGCCATAAGGTGTCCTTATTAGCTGATTAACCTCAAATCTGTTGTAAATTCTGCATCGTTAATATCGTCACCACCATCACCTTCTTCAGACAATAGTGAGTTTCTAATCTCTGCTTGTTGAATCTGTACGTCATAGTGGCGCATCTGTTTAACCATTACTTTTTGACGGTCAATCTGTGCTAAAATGTTTGTTGTTTGAGAGATAATGAACTTAGCAGCATTCAATCTATCAGCATCTTTAGCTGTTTGTTTACGCATCATCTCAACAACAACTGCTGTTGCTTCTGAGTTGAACGAGTTTAACAGTTTTGCTAATGATTTTAAATTAGCTGTACCAGTTGGCTGATTAGCAGTAACTTCTTCAAAAGGTTTTAATTTTTCTTGATTTGCTTTTGCGAACTCATCGTTAGTCTTATATTTTCTTACTGTCATGTTTATTCCTTTACAGCTAGTAATTTATTATTTTAATTAAATGGCCGCGTATAATTAAGCTGCGCGGTACACATCGTTAATAAACGACATTCAGCTACCTCTTTCAACAAAAATGTTGGTGAGCTTGTTTGATAGGCGCGGATTCACTTCGCCTATCCTTCCCCTGTTCACACAGGTCTTGAGTCTATTCTCCAGTCCGTTTTAAGGAAGATTCTAAAATATTGGCGGAAAGCATCTTACTCGAAAAGAAACCTTTTACAGTCCTCTCACTTAGCAGGTGGAGGTAGAACCCTGTCTACTTTACTTTCCTAAAATGGCGGAAGATAAAAGAATCGAACTCTCAGCTTTTACACTGGCATGGTGTTCAAAACCACTTTGTACCCTGTACGCTATCTTCCTAGTATGGTGGATGTGACTGGAGTCGAACCAGTACGCTATTGCCGCAGAGTTACAGTCTGCTCCCTCACCGTTCGGGAACACATCCAAAAAAAAATATACAAACAACCCGAATAGGCTTTACTTCACTTCTTATAGGGCGAACACCCGTTCCGTTTATGTTGTTTGTAATTTAGTCTGAGTGGTGGTGTAACATTAGTCGTTAAACCACTCTTACCTACGCTTGGGTAGACTCAAGTTAGAAACACAAACTGGTACGCTTGAAGCAGAGGCGCATTGGGTGTTGTTAAATAAGAAGTAAGCGGACATCCGTTGTCCTTAGTGTGAGAGAGAGGGACACTACTTACTATAAACATTCCGTTGCACTTGATGGATGAATTAATGCTATTCCTTAGCCCTTTTCATCTCTTATTGCTGTCGTTATATTACTATAACCTAGTGGCAACACCATACAAACATACTAAACAGTATATCTCTTTGGCACTATCTTGTAGTCGGCAGCCACAGCCCATACAAGTATCTTTTTGATCCGCATTTAAAGTAGCGGAACACTTATAACGGGATAGTAAACTTTACTAATACAAGCAGCCGTCAACGTCCCTTATGGATAAATAAATGTATATTCATCATCAACAGTATATTACCACATATTAGATGAATATGCAAGCACTATTTAAAAAACACATTCACAAGGTTTTTGGTCTTCATCAATGTTTATTGTTTTTATAATGCGTCTAGCCCTTGCTGCAAATGTTCTGCCATCCTCGTGTTCAGTGGTCTCAACATTAGCGTCAGCTAAAACCTTAAACTCATCCTCTAAGTCCGACAAGTAATCATTTTTCATTATACTGTGGCCAATAATTTCCTCTGCCGCTTTAGCCTTCTCAAACAAATCCCTACGGTGTAGATATACTAAATACCAGTGCTGCTTACCAGCTTTAAGACACCCAGTACAATTAGCGTGTTTCCAAACAGAGTATGTGTTTGGAGGTGTTATACCTATTTCAAGTGTACTATGAATTGTTCTATCTTTCCACAATGCAAGCGGGTAATCACTCAAATAACCATCTGACAATAAAATACCAACCCGTCTTTGTATGCGTGCTGTTTCGTTAGCATCAAAACCATAGTATATTACACAATCTTTTAAAACTGTTTTCTCTTTATCTCGTGGGAAGTTCTCTTTCAAGTAATGCTTGAAAGGCTCTGTTTTAAGCTTAAAAGTACACTGAACAGAGTCATGCCCAAACTTAAAACCTTTACTGTCTAGTGCAATATCAAACTGGTCTTTCGTTTCAAAATCTTTATTGTTAGCGAAAGTGATAGGAAGTTGTAAATAATTCGCAACCTCTCTCTTAAATCTCTTAATATCCTCGTTTTCTACAGTTTGGTTAATATCGTGGTTTAAAAGCACAACATTCTCTTTACCATATTTGCGTACTACTTCTATCGCCACTAATGCACTACTATGTCCACCACTGTAGCAGACAATGTGTTTAACAGTTGAAGTTGTGTTCATTTTAATAATACCTGTCTTGTTTGTGAACCACAATATTACCACAATAAACACCAATGTCAACACTATTCAACATATCTTGTAAATTGTATCCCACTAATACCAACTAAATCTTCTGTCAAACTACCCAATACAAACTCATGTTCGTATTGCTCATCTTGAGATGCAAACACACACCTATTGCATAAATCATTCCAACTACCATCAGGAAGTTGTTTAGCCATCTCTGACGACTTCATTTGCCCATTACAGGAGCGACAACGGCACATATCTCTTCCTTGTTATTATTTATCCACTCTAAAACACAAACCCTCATTTCTTTTACAGTGGCCTCATCATAGAGTGGTAGTCCATACTCATGGCTGTTGTAGTAAGCTGCTATTGCATCTAATGATTCTAGTAGTTTATCAATTTTATTGTTTTTCATTATACTTCTACTCAGTAACACTATTAACCCAATCTTGCAAGGATTTTAATTGTTGTTCTGTTTCTTTGCATACTGTAGCTTCAAGATTGTGTTGTAAGATAACATCAGATAACTTGATATTATCTTCTTTTAATTTCAATGTTGTTATTGATACAGCAGGACGCATAAGCATCTCAGGTGGTTCACTCACTATTCGATGCGTTCCATAACAACCCGAAAGAGTTAGGAATAGTGCAACCACTATCAACATCTTTTGTGATGTACACAGGAACTTCTTTGATAACTGTTTCACCTTTCTGCCTCACTACTTTAACCTTATCAACGTATTCTGTCACTGTTTTTACAGATGATTGTTGTTGCTTAACATTTGCCTTCAGCGCAACAGTCTCTTGTTTTCTAAGCTCTTGCATCTTGCCTGTGTGTAGGCCAATTAAATAGGAAGACACAATAAAAACAATAACTGCTAGAATTTTATATTGTGTCATACTGCACCTATTTATTTAATTATTTTAATTAAATAGCTCAGTTGAGCTATAATGTGGTAATAGTTGAATATTACCACGTTTTTTAGATTTGTCTATAGTTTGTTACAAAAGAGTTACAAACTGTTTATTTGCACTCTTTTGGATTGTCGTTACAATATTGCGTATAACCAATCGGAGTATAAGATTCATCACCCAAAACAGGCTTGAGCGTATTGCTTGTTGTGCAAGCCGACAGCATTATTGCCAAGCTAATAACTTTAACCATTTTCCATTGCACAGCATCGACTCCCATTTATAGTTTGTGTCTAACGGGCTAACAGGCCAGTTATAATTGTTATCCAAAATAAAGCTGCCTTTGTCTGTATCAACCCACAGCACACAATGCCCCTCGCCTGTTGGCATATAGCACACGCATAATCCGAGTTTATCGCTTGGCCAACCTTGCTCTAGCAGTAATTTACGCTTTAGTAGTGCGTAGTCTTCACAGTCGCCAAACTTGTAAGGCAAACACCAGTGTTCAGGCGTTCCGTATTGTGCTAAGTCTGTTTTGTAAGTGACTGACGCATTGACCTCACGATTAATGCGTTCAGCTAGACTATGGCTATTCATCGTCTTGAATCTCATGGTGTACTCCAATACTGTTTGGCGGTTAGGCTTCTTTTCCATAAATTACTTTATGACTAACTCACTCTAATAGCATTAGGCGCGTTAGGTATATTCTGGTTTCCTGCTCCGTTAATAATCTGACGACATATAGCCAAAGGCATTTTCAGCACTTTGTTATTGCTTACAGAGATAGTCCCCGTCCCATTCGCTGCCGTTACGCTTCCAGCCGTCCCAGTCTCCCACTGTGTCGCCGTGTATGTTGTTCCTCCGCCTAAAGCCCCCTCAGAAGTACAACCAATCTCAAACAACGCAACATTTGACGCAATTGAATCAGGAATAATAAAAGTACAGTTCGTAAACGTTGCCGAACAGTTAGATTTTACGCCGAGTAGTTTTGTATAAAGTGATGCGTTGTCTGTACCTAAAACAACTAAACAGCCATCATATGTGACAGCAGCAGTATTTACACCCGACTGACTATCGACGTGAATCGTTGCTAGATTGCGTTGTTTTAATGCCCCGTCAAAATACGCAGAACAACCTAACCATTTTCCAGCAGTAGCCCCTTTCGTATAGAAGGCAGAGCCGTAGCAATTAAACGCTCGCTCGTTTTGACGTACAGTCCCACTCGCTGTTTTTGACATTAATAAGCCAGCATAAACATTGTGTACTTCATTGCCGACTGACAGTACGTTTGTGCCTTCACCTAATGTGATACCATGAGGTGTTGATGCTGCATAGTATTTACCATAGACGCGCCAACCCGACAAAACACCACCTGTCATGTAGTTTGAGCCCCCCGACACGCCAAGCTGTATCCCATGCCCTGAAGGTGCAAAAAAGTTAATAGTCTGTCCATTCCCAACAACCTGCGCGTCATTCGCTGTTGCAGTTGCGGAACGACCAAGAATACAAATACCAATCGACTCATTGCCCGTATAACTGCTATTTATCGTAAGAGTTTTACCACCATCCCCCGTAACTGTCGCGCTATCTACGCCCAGCAAATACACGCCGCGCCCTGTGTTGTTAGAGTGCGTGTTTATAGTGCCATACGGTGCTGTTATAGATACGCCAACAATTCCAAGAGGGACAGTTGCCCGCGCAATATAAACACCGTAAATTGCGACAGATGACGATGCTGTTAGTTCAAAATACGGAGAATCAACAGTCATTGAGAAATTGGCAGCATCGACACCAGCGTTTAGATTGCCGTTGATAATGCCTCCCGATGTAGCTGCACCTAAAACAGCACTAACAAAACGACAGCGAGTGAAAGTATAAGTGCCAGATTTTGCAAAAAAATTAACGCCGCGATTCGTAAAGTCTTTTAATAATGAGTCAGTCATTCCGACTGTATAGATGTTTGCTGCACCATCAGCTATCTCTGTTGCCTGTGCTGCGTGACTTGCACCGTCAAATACGACGCTTGTCCAAGTGCTAGTCCCCGTCGGCGCACTTCCGCTAATTCGCATAACAAAGCTGTTACCCGCAGCATCTGGTTTCCACACTGCATTGCTATTACTACTCCACAAAAAGTGTTTTGTTAGCGAGAAATAGCCTGGCGATGCAGGAGCAACATAATCACCTGCGGCCATTGATACCGTGTCGCCAGCCACACAACTAGTATTGATGTAGCCAACAGTCAAACATGGCGCACTGATAGAGCAAACGCCAGTGTCAACGCCAATCGGAGATAGATAACGACTTGTCATATTAATGCCCCGCTACGCTAATGTCGTATGCACCTACAACAGAGGTAGGCGTGATTTGCCATCCTTCAATATCGCCGTCAAAAACGTATGTAGCTGGCTCGGTAATTGATGCAAAATTGACAACAACAGCAGAACCGTTTTCTAATAAAGTGCTGTATGCAGTCGCACCAACAAGTTTTATTTTTATACCAAGAGTTCCAGACGTTGCAGTTCCTTTACTAATTGTAATTCTATTTTGCCACACTGCCGCTAATGTTGGTATTTGTGTGGCAGTCAGAGTGACTACTCCGTCAGCGTTGGTTTTCCCTGTGACTGAGTAGTGATAACCTGCATTAGCGACAGGCAACGGATTGCTAGAGCTAACCGCAACAATATTCTCACCTGATTTAACAGCCATAACTGCTGTAACCAATGGATTATTTAAAGCTGTATCTGTCATTTTATTTCCTTTCTTTTCTGTTATAAATAAAAAGAGGTGCTGAATAACACCTCTTGTCAAAAGTATCTTAACATAAACAGATACAGTTTTCAATTGTTGTATTGTATCACACTAATATTATTTGTCTAGTGTGTTTTACAATGTATATACAATTAGGATAACATGAAAAGTCTTAGTGTAGTGATACAATAAAGAACACCACAAACATCAACGCTACGGCATCAAACAGGCTCACAGCGTTGATGTAATCAAACAAGGTTGTTAATCAAAGAAGGTATAATTAGAGAACCATACAAACTCTGTCTTGTACCCGTAACCCTTAAAGTGTTGTCTTATGGCCTCTTGGAATAGCTCTTTACTATAAACATCCTCTTCAAGTATGTCTTCAGCAAAAACAAATCTAGGTTTCATATCTTTTCCCCTAGAACTCCTTAACCCCCTTACGGTAACACCCTCTATTCTGTCTCTGCTTGTTGAAAACTCTGCTTGGGCATCCTCCCATTGCATATTGTTTGACTCAGAAGCCATACCTTTTAACCACAAAATCCTGCCTTCAATAACGGCTTTCATCCTCATTGTTGCTTTTATTGTCCTGTTAAAATCCTCCGACATTTCCTCTAACTCTTCGTCACACCAATCAATGAAGTTTAGTATCTTTTTGTGCTTACACATATATTTTTTAAGTACATATTCAGCCCTTTCTCTTATTGTGAATAACGGTGCAGCTCCAAGAGTTGTATTACATTCTGTGCAGGATGGCACTGCGTAAGTTCTATTCTCAGAATTATTTCTAGTGTTGTGTCTGTATGCAACAGGTATTGTATGGTCATAGCAGTCAGCGTGTTCCCCACAGTATGTACAAATAAACATAAAAGCTCCTGTATTAAATATCACAGTATATTTTAACACAGATTCCTTATTTGTCAACTTATAATTTATAAAGGTGGACTACCACCACACTATACATATCAACACACAACAGCTAAACATGAAACAACTTCTTACCTAACTCCGTAAAGTTACCATCTAAAACAAGATTACACCGATACAAAGTTCTTAAAGCAACTTTAGATACTGCTACAATGGCCTTACCATACCCTTTCTGTCTTTCATCTTCTTGTGTATATACACCACAAACAACATAGTCTTTACTTTTAGATGATTTATGCCTTTTTAGTAGTAAAGAACAAACAATAACACCATCTTTGTAATACACCACTCTTAAACATTGATGAGAGTTTGTATTGGATGAGAAAACTTCTACATCAGGAAACAAAGACATTGATTGTTTTGTTTCTATGTTCACCAAAGAACAAGAGTTAAACGGTTTTAATAATTCACTTGTAAACATCTTACACCTCACTTGTTTTTGTTACACACGAAGTTACCAAACAAGAAACATTGTGTCAACACAATTAAATAAATTATTTTATTCTTTAAACAATAGATTTTTGTTGTTTAAACTTCTTTTGTTTAAACACAAACAATAAATTCTTGTTGTTTAACCTACACAACAAACAAATGTTTACACTGTATAAGTTCTTGTAGAGTGTTTTAAGTGTCTTTAGAGGTTCTTATAGGACTGTATAGATATGTGCGTAGCACAGAGGCTATACCTATAATTATAATTATCTCTAAAGAACTTATACAACTGATAGATACTTACACCAATACATTTCTTTTGTTTAAACACAAACAATAAATTCTTGTTGTTTAACCTACACAACAAACAAATGTTTACACTGTATAAGTTCTTGTAGAGTGTTTTAAGTGTCTTTAGAGGTTCTTATAGGACTGTATAGATATGTGCGTAGCACAGAGGCTATACCTATAATTATAATTATCTCTAAAGAACTTATACAACTGATAGATACTTACACCAATACATTTCTTTTGTTTAAACACAAACAATAAATTATTTTATTTAATTAAACAAAGAAAAGAGATTGTGTATGAGGCGTAGCCTTCTGTCTTTATGTATACTCTTATATAAGAAATTACTTGTTCTCTTACTTATTCATATTACTTGTTTAGTACGGCGAAATCCGCCAGTCACTACTACGAAATCCGCCAGTCACTTATACGATTTCCGCCATTCAGTTTATAAGTGTATTGTTTGTGTAAGTATTGCTTGACGTGTAGCATAACTGTGGTACTATATACTTACTGGTAAATAAGGAGGAAGATGTGAAGTACAAAGATATGCAAATAGAAGATATTGTTGTAGAGTTTGTTCCAAAGTCTCGTCAGGCGATACACTCTCTTATGCAACACTATAAGTCAACAGGTAATGTTGAGATGGTTAAAAAATTAAAAACAGCTAGGCAATTAGCAAAGGCTGTAAGACTACGACTAAAAGCAGAGAGCATTGAAGATGAAAATACCACTAACGATACCAAGTCAATTGGCTGAGGTAATAAATGCTGAACGTGGTGATAAGTCTGTACAAGTGTACATTCTTTCGCTTTTGAAACAACACTATTTCCCACTGGAGGAAAACAAAAATGATAAGGATAAACTCACAATTCGAGTTAGTTAATTACATTCTGTTGAATGTAAAGAAAGGAATGATGTCTCAATCTGAAAGAGATGTGTTGGTGGCTCTTGCAACACACATGAACAAAGCAAAGCGTTGGAAAGCTTGGCCGTCATTTATACGTTTAGCAGAAATCTCTATGACATCTGAACGTATTGTTGGTCAATCTATGACTGTACTAAAAAGAAAGGGTGTAGTCAGATGCAAGAAAGGAACGAATGGGAGTCATAACAAGTATAACATCATGCTGTGTGCGTTATCAGCCCTAACAGGAGTTGAAGCAGCCTTAGAGGGCGGTATTGAAGATGTTACTAAGATAGTTGGCGACTCTGCTAAGAAAGAAGATGTGGTTGGTGAGCAACCTGACGAGGATGAAGAAGATGACTACCCACTGTAAGGAGACAATATGAAAACGCATAAAGATAAAGTACACAGAGCAAGTTGGTTACATTTTGGCGTAATGGAAAGATGTTCTCTATCCTATCAAAGAAATAACCCCTCATACAGTGGTGTAACTTGTTCAGATAATTTTAAGTCGGAAAAGTATTTTGTGTCGTGGTGTATCGAGCAAAAAGGTTTTGATTGCTTTGATGAACGCGGTGGTGTGTTTCATTTGGACAAAGACTTACTCTCGCCACAAGGAGTTAAAATATATAGCGAAGATACTTGTGTGTTTCTTCCTGTAGAATTAAATGGATTTTTACAGAGCAGATACCCATCAGAGAGTGGGCTACCAAGAGGTGTTAGCTTTATAAAACTAGAGAATAAATTCCTAGCAACAATAAGCCAAAGTGGTGTTACGACTAAATTAGGGTATTTTGATACAAAAGAGGATGCTTATGCTGTATATAAGGCCGCAAAAGAAAGGGTTATTCGTGAATTAGCTGATAAGTGGGAGAGTAAGATAAGTATTAAGGCTTACCAAGCTTTAGTCTCGTTCGATATATCTCGCCTAATTAAACCGCGTATAGCAAAACAACTTGAGCATCATAGTGTTCCTGACGGTGACGATGAAAGCCTATTAGCGTGTTACGGTAATTGTGCAGAGGTTGATGAGGAAGATGGTATGAGTGTGTTGGAGAGAGTGTATGTGTGATTTAATTTTAACAGGTGTTGGCTCAAGAGAAACAACAGATGATGCTTTAGTCTTAATGGCGAAAATAGCTAGAGTTTTTAGTGAGAAAGGCTTTACACTGCGTTCTGGTGGGGCTAAAGGTGCAGATTCAGCTTTTGAAGATAATTGGGCAGGTAAGAAAGAGATATTCCTTCCGTGGAATGGATATGAGAATAAATGGAAGTCTAAAGAGTATATTGTCCCTTTCATCACTCAGCAGCACATAGATTTAGCAAGTAAAGCGCACCCTAATTGGAATGCTTGTAAAGAAGGGGCAAGAAAGATGCACACAAGAAATACTTGTCAAGTGCTTGGGGAGAAATTAGACAAACCTGCAACATTACTTGTGTGTTGGACTGTGAGAGGCGAGTACAAAGGTGGTACGGCTGTTGCTATGCGTATTGCTGATTTGTATGGTATACCTATTTATAATTTAGCTGTTACACAAGACATAGAAAAACTAAGAGAGTATTACTTATCCTTACAATAACTGTTGCACTAATCAACTATAACCGCTACACTACAACCTAAGATGAACACTAATATAAACAGTTTATAACATACGACACGTTATAAATATTTAACACAGAGGGCTTTACAATGTTAGATGAACAAGCAAGAGCAAAAGGTGCAGCCGCATTAGCTGAGTACCGTGAGAAATTGAAGTCAGGGGAGATTATCCGTACCAAGTCTCTCAACCCTGAAGAGAAAGCAAAGGCTCACCCTAACAGTATGAAATACGCTATTGCGGCAAAATGTTGGGATTGCTCTTGTGGTCAACGCGAGGAGATTAAGATGTGCGGTATTACAGATTGTTCGTTGTATAATTTTAGACCTTATCGTTAGGAGTTTGAATGACCACCCATTTCCTATTTAAGATAACAGACCACCGATACAAAGTGGTGACAGATACAGGTGTAAGCCAACACAACCTATGTGAGATAGCTCAATACTTGCCAATTGAGAAGTGGTATCTAGTTAAAGAGAGTTTAAACTACGAACTATCAGAAGATGCTTTGAAGTTTATTTATGAGAGTGTTAAGCAGCTTAATTGTGCGGTGTAAAATGAAAAAGATTATTATGTCGTGGAATATTTTACAGAATAGGGAACACCAAACAGTGTATGTTGAAGTGTGTGAGAATGATTTTGTAGAGACAACAAGAGCCAAGCTGTTAGGTAAGGCGTACCGTGATGGCATACGCATACCACCTGATAGTATTGTTGTAGAAGATTTT
>ERZ650304.1108-NODE-1108-length-11029-cov-6.444050_pt1 | contig 11029 bp, 15 predicted proteins | sample MGYA00376240_ERZ650304 | MGnify/ENA primary metagenome ERZ650304 (study PRJEB26733, sample SAMN07839271) | wastewater metagenome | biome: small river; feature: stream; material: water | place: USA: North Carolina | collected 2016-03-01 ...
CCTTTGGTCCGTGTGATGGTGGAGGCCAAAGATCTTGGCATGGCACAACGCTGTGCAGAAAAAATGGCGGCAACCCTGCGTTAATAAATTAAGCGTTCGGGTTTGATTTCCTGCAGGATGGTGGTGGCGATCTCTTCAATCGACTTGCTGGTGGTTGACAGCCAACGAATGCCTGAGCGTCGCATCATGGCTTCAGCTTCGCTGATTTCCATGCGGCAGTTTTCAATCGATGCGTATTTGGAGTTGGGGCGGCGCTCATTGCGAATTTCGCTCAACCTTTCGGGGTGAATGGTGAGGCCAAATATCTTGTTGCGGTGGGGCACCAGCGCAGGAAGTGGGAGCGCAACGGGAGGATCATCTGCACGGGCAGGGGCCGGTCCTGCCAGTAGAGGCTCTCGCGAAGGTCGCGGCGCACCACGCGCAGGAGGGCGCGCCCCTGTGTGCAGGTGAGCTGCAGCCTGGCGCAGGTCTCGCGGTCGCTGAGGCCCCGGGCCCACGCCCGGGCCACGCTCCGGTGTGGCTCTGGGAGGGCTGCGGTGAGCGGGGGCGATGCGGGGGGCGGCGCCGGCTCGTCAAGGGGTGGCGCCGGGTCTGCGTAGGCCTCCTCGACCCCGTCGAGGAGGGGAAGGTGCTCGTGCTGGCGCAGGAGCTCCTGCGCTTCCTGGTAGGCCCAGGTGCGGCTGTAGGTCGCGAAGCTCCCCCGCTCGGGGGTCCACCTGCGCGCGGCCTTGAGCTGGCCGAGCAGGGCGGCCTGCTGGAGGTCCTCCAGGGGGATGCGTCCCTCGCAGCGACGGTAGGCCGCTGCGGCGACCTTGCGGCCAACGGGGGCGTACTTGAGGACCAGGGCCTGTAGCTCGCGCGAGAGGGGCGCGGTCAACTGGGGCCTCTCTTGAGCGGGTGACCGTCGGTGTCGTGGTGTTCGATGGGGGGTGCGATCGCTGCGATCGCTAGCCCCCTGCCTAGCGATCTACGGTAGCGATCGCACCCTTCTCCGACGATAACTGCATCAATGCGATCGCTGCGATCGCTAGAAGTAGTAGTTCTAGCAACCCTGAAATGACATCCGACTGCACAGCACTGTATAGAGTCTTGGAGTTCTAGCGATCTTGCGATCGCAGCGATCGCATTTGCTCCGCACCGACGGGAACCCCTGCGATCGCTAGGAGGGGGTGCGATCGCTAGGACCTGCGCGTCGACTTCCCCCCGAAAGCCCACTTCCCCCTCAAAGGTAAGCGAAGTCACAATACGCCCGTAGATCACTGGGCACCTCCAAGAAGCGACAGCTGCCCCGCGGGATGGCGTCGGCGTAGCCGCGCTTGCCGCCCTGGTAGCTCAGCGGAGGCTTTGCCCCCGCGCGCAGCCACCGAAGCGACACCGCAGCCGACCCCGCGCACAGCTCGACGAAGGTCATCAGCACCCCTCCGGAAACCACAGGCGCGCGCGACGGTGCCCCGCAAGGCGCATCGTCCACTTGAGCCGCCGCAGCACCGCTGCTGCGCGCCCGGTGACGCCGCGGTGGTGCTGCTCCAGGCGAAGGCCGATCGCCTTCTCCAGCACGTCTTGGAGCGCCACGCCCGCGCGCGGGTTCGTGAGGTCCGCCAGCCACGCGGCGATCTGCCCCTCCCACGGGTCGGCCTCGAAGCGCTGGTCTTGCTCACACGTCAGGAGTGCGATCTCCTCCAGGGTCGCCGGGTGGAAGCGCTGGCCCGCGCGGTAGAGGTGCACGGCCTCGGCCCATAGCTGGTCGCGGTCGCGGCGCAGCTCCTCCAGCGCGACGTGCGTGACCGCCACGGGCCAGAAGCGGCGCCCGCCCGACGGGTCCTCCAGGTACTGCGAGGCGTTCGTGGTCGCGCAGAAGGCGCAGCTGCGCGGCGCGCGCACGGTGCTGCGCCCGTAGGGGGGGCGGTAGCGATCGACGCGCTCCGTCAGGTAGCTCTTGATGTCCTCCTGCTCCGCCTTCTTGAAGGCGGCAAACTCCTCGATACAGACGAGCCACGCGCCCTCAAGCGCGACCATGGCGTCCTTGTTCTTGAGGTCGATATGGGAGCTGAAATACCACTCCTCGTCAGCGCACAGGGCGCGAAGCGCGCTCGACTTGCCGAGGGACTGCGAGCCCTCCAAGATCACGGTGTGGTCGACCTGGCACCCCGGCTCAAAGGCCCGGGCGACAGCGCTCACGGGCCACCAGACAGAGACGAGCGGCAGGTGCGCGCCCTGGGCCCCGAAGTAGTCGCGAAACAGGCCCGCAAGGCGCGGCACGCCGTCCCAGCGCACGCTTGAAAGGTAGTCGCGAACGGGGTGATAGCGGCCCTGCTGCTGCGCAGCGAGGCGAACCGACGCGGTGACAGTCGAGACGCCAACCTGGAGGCCGTGGTTGCGCTCCAGCCATGCGCACACGCGGGTGTCGTCGTCGTCGACCCAGGGCCCCGGCTTCGCCCCTCCACGGGGCGCGTCGTCGCGGTGCCAGGGCGGCGCCTTGCGCGCCTCCACGCGGCGCGCAAACTCATTGAACGCGAGGACGCCGCGCCACGCGGGATCGTTGCCCAAAATGGTAACCACGTTCGCCGCGCCCTTTGTCAGCCCGCCCTTGGCATTCAGGATCAAGCTGTCGCGCCAGTCCTCCTCAGGAGCGCCCGCGCTCTGCAGCACCGCCAGCACCGCCGCCGCGCCGCCGGACTTCAGCAGGTCGTTCGCGTCGGGGGCTTTCTTGGCGCCTTCGGCGATCTCCTGCGTCACCACGCTGACGGTGCGCCCGTCGAGGGTGGCGAGGATCTGGCGGGCGTACTTCTGCCCCGCGCCGCCCCGGTCGGAGTGGGTCCAGATCGTCACCTGCGCACCCTTGGGGATGCGCTGCGCAAGGCTGCGGGTCCAACACCCGGCGATGATGCCCAGCACCGCGGGCGCGTCCTCGGCGCCGTCGCTCCACAAAGTGCCCAGCGTGAGCAGGTCCGGCACGCCCTCGCAGATCACGACGCCTCCCAAAGGCGCCTTGCCGGTCTGCAGGAGGGCGACGCCGCGCGCGTCGGCCAGCACCAGCCCCTTGAGCTCGCAGCCCGCGGGCGACAGCGCCTTCGGGTCGCTGCCCCCCTGGAGCACGCGCGCGTGCAGGCTGACAATGCGCCCGCGCTCGTCATATAGAGGAAGGATCCAGCGGTGCCCGCTCTGCGCCCATGAGCGCCTGCGGCAGCTCGCCCAGCGCGGGAACGTGGTGACCTCGGGCAGGAGGCGCGCGAGGTCCTCGCCTTCCACGGCGGCAGGATCGAGGCCCCGCGCGCGCAGGTCGCCCGGGTCCGCAGAGGCGGGGCGGCAGTCCGCCCACAGCTTCACCGCCTCCTCTACGGGCGGGCGCCCGGCCTTCGGCTGCACCACGGCAAGCGCGGGCGCAGCCGTTGTCGCGTGCTCCAGGCCAAGCTCGCGCGCAACGCGGCGGGTGAGCGCGTCGAGCTGCGCGGGCAGCGTGAGGCCGTCCACCGCAGCCCACAAATCCAGCGCGGTCCCCGTCTGGCCGCACGAGAAGCAGTGCGCCTGCACGGCGTCGTCCTTCAGGCGCACCTGGCAGGAGGGCCGGTCCTCGCCATGCCAAGGACACAGGACCTTGTAGGACTCGGCGCCCTCGCGCTTGGCGGACCCGTCGAGGCGCAGCACTTGTAAGAGCCACGGGATGCCCCGGCGTGCGATCTCCTCGCGCAGGCTATCGGCGTCAAACGAGCGGTCGCGCGTCACTGCTGCGCCTGCTGCGCTGCAGCGCCCGCGATTAGCACCTCACACAGGCGCCGCAGCAGCTCAGACAGGGGGACCCCCAGCGCGCGCGCGACCGCCTCCAGATCCTTCTTACGGCCCGCGTCGAGCCGGAAAGCGACTTGCACCATGCGTTGATCTATATCTGTCTGACAACTCAAGTCCATGAGATCGGCATAGTTGCCGCACACAGGCAGGAATTGCCGCAGGCAGGCAACTCCACTGCTTAACGCAAGCACTTCTTGCCGCGCACCGGCCATCGTCGGAAAAAGCTTGCCGATCGCTGTCTGACAACCGCAGGATTGAAGCTGCGGACGCGACCCCATGGGAGGGCGCGGGGCCGCGTAGCTCTTGCTTTGCCTGGAGTCGTTATGTCGGTTACGCTGCGCCCCACAAATCGCCTGCTTATGTGCCAACTGACGCGCGAGGAGGTCGAGACCCGCGCGCAGGAGGCCGCAGCGAAGTCGCGCGAGGCGGCGCTGCTGCTGGCCGAACACGAGAGCCTCAAGCGGCAGGCGCGCGATAAGAAGGAGCGCAGCGAGAGCACCGCGCAAGAGGCGGGCGCGCTGCTGGACCTTGTGCGCACCAAGCAAGAACTGCGCACCGTCGAGGTGCGCGGCGAGTACCACCCGGTGACGCGGCGGGTGTGCTTCACCCGCGCCGACACGGGCGAGGTCATCGAAGACCGCGCGGCGACGACGGACGAGATCTCGCAGTGGGTGCAGCAGGAGATCGACTTCGCACCCGCGCGGGGGGCGGCGTCGTGAGCATTACCGACGAGATATGGTTTGTCAGGACAAACCATGCACGGCCACACATCAACCTTGTTTCTCCCACGGCAAGGCGCTGTTGATGAGCACGCCTGAGTCCACCGACGAGCGCGACCTCGCCGAGGAGCTGGCGGCCATCCGCGCCGACCTCCGCGACGAGTACCTGCAGCCGCACGAGCGTCCCTGGCTGGTCGGGTTCTCCGGGGGCAAAGACTCGACCCTGCTGCTGCAGCTGGTGATGGATATGCTGCTGGATTTGCCCGCGTCCAAGCGCCGCCGCCAGATCCACGTCATCTCCAACGACACCCTGGTCGAGTCGCCGGTGCTGCAAGCCTTCGTCGACGCGCTGCTCGATCGCCTCAAGCAGGCGGTCGTCGATCTGGACATCCCGGTCACCGTGGTCAAGACCAGCCCGGACCCCGACAACACCTTCTGGGTCAACCTGATCGGCCGCGGCTACCCCGCGCCCTATCGCCTGTTCCGCTGGTGTACCGACCGGATGAAGATCCGGCCCACGACCTCCTACATACACAAGCAGATCTCCGCGGCGGGTGAGGTCATCCTGCTCCTCGGGGTGCGGCGCTCCGAGTCGTCAGCGCGCGCGCGCGTGGTCAAGCGCTACGACAACGGCACGCGGCTCAACCCGCACAACGACGTCAAGGGCTGCCTCGTCTATCGCCCCATCGTTGATCTCACCACCGAAGAGGTGTGGACCGCCCTCCTGCAGCTGCGCCCCGCCTGGGGCGGCAACCACCACAAGCTAGTGACCTTGTACCGCAACGCAGCAGCCGGCGAGTGTCCCTTCGTCGTGGACAGCAACGACGCCCCCTCCTGCGGCACCAACTCCTCGCGCTTCGGCTGCTGGACCTGCACCGTGGTCGAGAAGGACCGCTCCTTGCAGGGCTTCATCGACAACGGCTACGAGCACCTGGAGCCGCTGGCCGACTTCCGTGATCGGCTGCGCGAGCTGAGCGCCGACCGCAGCCTGCGCATGAACGAGCGCCGCAACGGGCAGGAGGGCATCGGCCCCTTCACCCTGGCCACGCGGCGCCAGATCCTGCAAGAGCTGCTGGCCGTCCAGCGCCAGGTCGAGCTGACGCTGATCTCGGCGGCCGAGATCCAGCGCATCGAGGAGATCTGGCGCGACGACGAGTACCGGGTCTCGGTCCACAAGGCCAACCGCCTGCTGGCGTTGATAGGGGATCAATGAAGCGCAAAGAGCTACCCATTTTTCGCGGGGCCTTCTGCGGGCCATTTGTGCGCGAGAAGGACGCTTGTTTAGTCGCCACCTACCGCACCGCAGCGCCCGCGCTGGCCCATGAGGTGCAGCGCCTGCGCGCGAAGCTCGACGCGGTGCGCGCGGTGCTGGCGAAGTACCCGCGGCAGTGCAATGGGACGCCTGCCAAGTGGAACGAGCGCTACCTGAATGGCGACGCGGACGCCGTGGTGTACCGCGCCGTGCTTGAACTGGAGGCGCAGTTGTGACTTGCACCTCCTGCGGCGGCAACGCCGCCGCCAACCCGCCCTGCTGCATCGCCGAGACGCGCGCGCGGCTGGGCCTGCGCCCCGTGCGTCGTCCGGTCAAGCCTGCGCCGCCTGCGCCAAAGCTGGTGCTGGTTCCATGAGCCTGCGCCCCTATCAGGAGCGCTTCGTGGCCGACCTGCTGGCGGCGCTGCGCGATCTGCCAGCGCACAACCCGTGGTCGCTCGGCTGCGCGCACCCCTGTAGCGTCGTCGGCCAGGTCGCCACAGGCGGCGGCAAGACGCACAGCGCGGCGGAGCTTGTACGGCGCGCGCTCGGGGGCGCGCTGCCTGGCGTGCACAGCGTCGCCTTCTGGGCGGATCTGCGCGAGATCACGAGCGACACCGTAGACCGCTTCCGCGGCGCGGGCCTGCAGGTCGGCGTGCACGCCGCGGGCCATCCCTCGACGGGTGCCCCCGTGCAGGTCGTGCAGGTGCAGACAGCGACGAGGCGGCTCAAGGCGGGCACAGCGCCGCCGCAGGCCGACCTGCTTATTCTCGACGAGGCGCACATCTGCGAGGGCGCCGACCTGGCTGCAGCCCTGCGCGCCGCAGCGCCGCGCTACCTCGTGGGGCTCACCGCGACGCCCTCGCGCGGCGACGGAAAAGGCCTCGGGCGCACCTTTGCGCGGCTGGTTCAGGGGCCGCAGACGGGCGAACTACAGCGGCAGGGCTACCTCGTGCCCTGCGATGTTATCGCGCCCGGTGGGCTGGTGGTCGGCAACCGCCTGGCGATGGATCCCGTTCGCGCGGTGGCCAACTTCGCGACGCACCCGAGCGCCCGTGTCCTCGTCTTCTGCGCCGACCGTATGGCGGCGCCGACGGCTGCCGCGTTCACCGCGGCGGGCTACGCCGCCGAGGTGCTGGCGGCGGACACGCACCCGAAGGTGCGGGCGACGCAGCGCGCGCGGCTCACCGCGGGCGAGCTCCAGGTGCTCTGCACGGTGGACTGCGCTGTGAAGGGCTGGGACTGCCCCGCCGTCGATACGGTGGCGCTGGCGCGTGGCGTGGGCGTGCCCGGTGCGTACCTCCAGATGATCGGGCGGGCGCTGCGCCCCTCGCCCTCGACGGGCAAGCAGCGCGCCACCATTATCGACCTCAAGGGTACCGTGTGGCTGCACGGATTGCCCGAGGAGGAGCGGCGCTGGTCCCTGGGGGGTGAGGCGGTCGCCGTGGTGCAGGACCTGGCGACGCGCTACAGCGCCTGCGTGTGGTGCGCGTGGCTCGGGCCTGCGCGCCCCGCCTTCTCGCCGTGCCCCAGGTGCGCGCAGCCGCTGGGCAAACCCGCGGTGCCGCCCAGCGTGGCGAAGGCGCAGAAGCTCGCGCGGGTGGCGGCGATGACACCCGAACAGCGGCGGCGCCACTACGAGCAGGGCCTGCGGGCGCAACTCCAGCGGCGCGCGGGCGTGGTGCCGGTGCACCGCCGCACCGCCTGGATCGATGAGAAGGTTTCCGCTGCAATGCAGCGCTTTGACGCGGGCCGTGCGCCCGTCGAGGAGGGGAGCAAGTGAGCATCTTCGAGAGGGCGCGAGGCGCCTTGGATACTCTGGTCGGCCTCGCGCTGGACGCGGCAGAGGCCCGCCTATATCCAGGCCACGTCAAGGAACTGGCCGAGTTGCGCGAACTGAACGAGCTGGAGGCGGGCACCTTTGAGGAACTGCGCCGCTCTTGGGCGAAGCAGCATGACGAGCTGCGCGCGGAGGTGGCCGACCTGCGCACCGCGAAGGAGGAGCGCGACCAGGCCGTCGCCGCCCACGCCGCCGCAGTGGAGCAGGCCGCGAAGGACGCAGCGGAGGCGCGGCGCCAATACGGCGTGCTGCAGGGGCTGCTGCGGGATGCGACGACGGAGCGCGAAGTTCTGCGAACGGAGCGCAACCAGGCGCGGCGCAACTTCGACGGCCAAGCGGAGTTGGCCCAGGGGCTGCAGCGCCAGCTGGACGCGCTGCGCGAGGCGGCCTGGGTGCTGATCCGCCAACTGCACGCGCTGGCTGGGGCAGCGACGGACGCCGATGATGTGCTGAAAGCCAACCTGACGGGCGGCGTGCACAGCGCGGAAGCCGCCGAGGTTGTGGCCGCCCTGCGCGCGCTGCACACCCTCCTCCTGTCACGAGATGGGGGTGCGTCGTGAGCCGCGGATTCGAGGACGACATCCTGCGGCCCGCCGTTATCGCTGCCCTGTCGCAGATCCCCTACTGGACCGGCCACGTGGCGCCTGTGGAGGTGCTGCACCAGTCGGGGCGCCGCCGATCGCAGGCGGAGCTGGGCGCCGGCTGCCCCGACATCCTGGGCAGCGTGCGGGCACGCGTGGTGACCGATCGGGTCATCACGACGATCGCGGTATGGGTCTGCCTGGAGCTGAAGGCGCCGCGGCGACACGTGGGCTGGATCTGCGCGATTTGCTGCGCCCCCTGGGTCGACTGCCCATGCGGAAGCGCGGGGCGCAAGATCGAGCTACCCGCCCCGGTCCAAGAGGGCCGCGTGCGGCCCGAGCAAGAGCAGCTGCACGCGGCGTGGCGCAGTCAGGGCCGCTGGGTCTTCGTGGTGCGGTCGCCGAGCGAGGCCGTCGCCGCGGTCGAGAGCGTGGCGCGGGCGCTGCGCGGCGCCGGGCTGGAGGTGGGGTAATGAGGCTGCCGCAGATCCCCGACATTCACCGTGACCACCTCCTGGACTGCGCCACGCCGGGCTACGAGACTGGCCACAAGTTGGCGTGGCTCTGGCGGGCGTGGCGCCGCAGCGGGCGCGTGATGGTCACGCAGCGGTACCGGACGCCGTTCACCGACGCGATGTCCTTGCCGTATCACGGCGGGTGGGTCTCCTTTCGGGAGGTCTACGTGCAACGCGCCAGCGGCAAGGAGTTCCTGGGCAGGCTGTACGACAAGGCGCCGCCGCCGCCGAGCCTCAACCAGCGCCAGCTCCTGGCCAAGCTTGCGGCGCACCTGCAGGCCGGTATGGGAGACGAGTAGTGCTACGGCCTGGGCCAGGGCGACCCGTCGGCGTGGCCGACCGCGAGGCGCCCGTCCGGTGCGAGCGCGCAGCGGTAGCGCACGCGCTGCCCCTGGTGGACCGCGGTCTCGCTCCATCTGATGACGCCCGCCGCGTCGCGCTGCTGCGCGGGCAGTCCGTCGATGACGCTGGGGATCTCGGCGCCGGGCAGCCGATACCTGACCTCGTCTCGACATCGCAAAACGCCCCGCGCAAAACTCTCTCCCTCTCGACGGGCGGGGTTCACCTGCGCGGCCTGCTTGGTGGTGTCGCTGATGACTTTGCCGATGACGAGCAGCGACGCGACGAACAAGATTCCCTTGAAGATCTGCTTGGTGTTGGCCATGACCGACTCTACAGCGGATCTGCCCGGATTTGCGGGACTTGCGCCATCCGTCGGGCGCTTGCGCCAGCGCACGCGCGTGCGCTAGCGCCCGCGCGTGCGCTACGATGGGCGTACCACAACAGTAAGAGGGATCACTATGGCTACCCAGAGAAGAACGAATCCGAAAGCCGCCAAGCAGGCGGTCCTCAGCGAGGAGCAGCGCAAGCGACCTATCCCGGCGCGGGCACAGGGCGCCACCGTCGTGAATCTGCAGCTCCTGCACCAGAAGGACAAGGACCCGCGGAGCTTCAGCGAGTGGCTGGAACGGCAGATCCTCCTGAGGATCGTCTTGCCGCGCTGGGAGGAGATCCACCCTGGCGAGGAGCCCCCGACCGTTCACTAGCGCCCTGCCCGATCGGGGTAACGCTTTACCCCGCGAATCCCCCTTGCTTTCCGTCGCACCGTCGCTTTCCGCTTGCGCTTACGTATACGCTTACGCTAGCGTCTACTTGGGCGGCGGAATGGGGCGGGCAAAAAAATGGCCAGGTCGGTTGCAGCCGATCTGGCCTGTCACTTGTAACCGGGGCTTGCGAGGCACCGGGGACGATGCCACAGGTTCGACCTGATGGCAAGAAAAGCGGCGCGGCCCGTCGAGGGGACGGGTGCGCCCTGGAGGCCATATGAGCAAGGCGACTCTCTCGGGTTGGACCGTCGAGGTCCTGTCGGGGTACCCCTGTCTGCTGGTGCCGGTGCCGACGGCGCCGACGGACGGCTACGCGACCGCGCGCCGCGCGGGACTGTGGCGGCGCAAGAGCGACGGCCGCACGGGCGACCTGTGGCTGCTGGACGCGCCCCCGGAGGCGCAGGGGGTGATGACGCCCGCGGGGCGGGTGCTGCGCGCGCCGAGCGCTCGCGTGGTGATGGCGGGCGGTTTCTTCTTGCTGCCCGGCGACGCCCACGCCGCGCGCGACTTCGACCGCACGGTGGCGCTGACGGTGCTGGAGGGGCGCGAGGACGGCTGGGTAACGGTGCTGCGCGCGGCGCGCGGCGAGGTCGCGCACGACCTGCCCAGCGTGCCGCCGCTTCCGTCGGTGGACTCGCGCGCCCCCGGCGTGCGCGAGGCGGTGCGCGCCCTCTGCGGGGGCGTGCCCGTGGAGGAGATCGAGGACCCCACGCAGCGGTTCCGCGCGGGGGTGCCGTCGTGAGGTCGGAGATCTCGCGTGTGCTGGAGGCCCTCCTTTGCGCCGCGGTGCTGGCGGCGCTGCTGGCGGGCTGCACGCGGCACCGCGCGGTGCCGAGCGCGGCGCCAAGCGAGGACGCCGAGGCGTGCGCCGTCGAGGCGCGTCAGCGGGCGGCGGAGTGGGTGGGGATCGCGCTGGCGGCGGGCCTCGGCGGCGAGGACGAGGCCCGCGCCCGCTATCAGAAGATCCTGCGCGACGGCTGCGAGCTGGACAAGGTTTTGCCCGCCCCGGCCCCCGCGGATGGTCCGCCGGTCGGCCACGGTTTGGGGCGGGCGCTCTCTCCCGACGGGGGTGCGCAGTGACCCCCGCACAGATCTGGAGCGTGGCGCAGTCGCAGCCGGCGCAGCGGCGCCTGGGGATGGCGCCGCCGCCCGCGCAGGATGGGCTTGTGCTACTGGTGGGGGTGCTTGCGCTGCTCGCCGCCGCGCTGCTGGTGCGGTGCGCCCCGGCGCC
>ERZ650304.1109-NODE-1109-length-11022-cov-7.577004_pt1 | contig 11022 bp, 7 predicted proteins | sample MGYA00376240_ERZ650304 | MGnify/ENA primary metagenome ERZ650304 (study PRJEB26733, sample SAMN07839271) | wastewater metagenome | biome: small river; feature: stream; material: water | place: USA: North Carolina | collected 2016-03-01 ...
ATCAGTTTAATATCAGTTTAATATCAGTTTAATATCAGTTTAATTTCAGTTTAATATCAGTTTAATTTCAGTTTAATTTCAGTTTAATATCAGTTTAATTTCAGTTTAATATCAGTTTAATATCAGTTTAATATCAGTTTAATATCAGTTTAATTTCAGTTTAATTTCAGTTTAATTTCAGTTTAATATCAGTTTAATTTCAGTTTAATTTCAGTTTAATTTCAGTTTAATTTCAGTTTAATTTTGCACTGGAATTAATTTTAAATGAAGCATAAAATGACGTATGCTTAGTTGTCTTTAAATTACTTGTTAAGTACTGAAACTAATTGCTCATATCATTAATCTGTTTTTCACTAAGATAAAGTTTAATATATAAATTTTCAAGCATTGAATTCATATATCTATACTTAATACCACATCAATTTGTTTTGGTGTCAATATTTCATTTTTCATATGGTAACTATATACTGTTACTAAAAAATCATTGATTATATATCCACTAAACTAACTCATTTTATCTTGAGTTAATAAATTATCATTGTATTAAGATAAATGATTCTAGCTGGATATATTACCTTTGAGATGACTACCAATTATATGTTAAAAAGACCCAGAAAATAAATCTGGGTCTAAAAATGATAAATCAATCACACTTATAAATATACACTAACACTATTTTGGACAAAACGTTATCGTATAATTAGTACCATTTGCTGGATTAGAACCAGTTGCTGGAGTTTGACACGTAAAGCTACTTGAATTATCATCATATTGATACGAATAACAAGTTGGACAAGTTTGCTTAATCCAAGTAATCCGCGGCAATATTTCCTGTTGCCAAGTCAAGTTTGATGACAAAAACGCAGACTCTGGGGTCGCAATTCCATTCCAATTAGTACCACCACAAGTTTGTGCTGCTGGAGAACCAACTTGATACGAACTATCAAATGGTGGATGTTCGCACTGTGACCATGCACCAATAGTATAACCATTAGGATTAGATGCACTTGGATTTGGTACTAAATTGAAACCAAATGGTGCAACGTTACTCCCACTTCCATTTGCAGCAAAAATAGTCGCCGCCGAAATCCAACCTATACGAGTACCACAAGTATATTTGTATGTTGGGCTAGGATTAAAAATTGCATCATACGTATAACCACAAATTAAACCAGCACTACATAGGCTGCTATTTGGTTGATAATCACCTGCAGTTCCAGTAGAACAACTTAGATTGGCTGTAGAAGTTCCTGATACATAGTTATATGCTTCTACTGGCGTAGTAACATTAGTATTTGGACTTGTGTACACTGTAGGAACTGGCGACCAGTTAGAGCCATATAATACCTGTTCAGTACCATTAAACACTCCAGTTTGTGAAGTAGTGCTTCCAGCATTACCACATTGATAAGGATTAGATAACGGTGAAATTGTAGCATTACTTGGTTGCATACTCAATGGTGTAATCACTCCACCAATTAAGGTAATATCGTATGCATCATTGCCATCGTTAAGTAGCGTAAATTCCGCGGCAGAGTTTGGAATATCAAAGCCATGAGTTATCGTACATGCATACCCAGTCGTACCACCAGATTCGTGACCAGCTCCAGTACAGCTACCAGTTTCACATAAACCGGACTCAGTACATTTTGTACGCCCAGCAATACCACCACTCCATTGTTGACCATTATAATCGCTGACGGGAATAGAAATAGAAGTTGAGCCACCATTTGCAGTTAATTTATAACCATTAACTCCATTGGTCGGAACTGGGTTATTCCAAAAACACGTTGATTTAGACTCAACATAAGTTGAATTAGCAGGACAGTCACCTTGTGAAGAGGCACTATTACCAACTGCTCCACCAGAAATACCAAAGTAAACAGTATTTGAACAATTATTAACAATATTAAATGTTCGAGCAACTGGTTGAATGGTTGATGCTGTAGCCTGCAATGTTACAGGACTGTAAGCACTATAGCTTGCACCTTTTGCTGGACAAGTTGCACTACTTCCTGCATTTGCAACAGCAGTATATGTAATATTACTAACTCCAGCTGAACCTTGTCCAACTGCGTTAAAAGAGCAAGTATTTGATTCAGAATTACTTGATAAGCAACAATTCCCAACTGGGATATTATTTTGAGTAAGATTACCAGCCAGAGCAACACTAGGATTACTTGTTGTAGATAATGAAACCCATAAATTGTGCACACCAGCAGACCCAGACAAACTAATTGTTGCAGGTACCGATTGACTACCTAATTGTGCAGCTATTACAACTGATTGAGGTGATAAACTAAGCTTACCTAAGCTAGGAGTCGTCGAGGCAACTGCCTGCATCGTCGTAACAGCACCTGTTGATGAAGTTGCAGTAATAGTAGAAGTTGCGCTAGTTGAAGCACTAAGAGCAATTTTACACAAATTACTTGTCGTAGATAAAGTACAACTTGATGGAGAAACTCTAATTGCTGAATTACTTGAAGTAAAATTGACTGTTTCATTAGTAACTCCAGAGCTACCAGTTAATGATAAATATGCAACCGAGCTTTCTGAAACGTAAATTGGTGTTGTTGTTTCTAAAAAAGCTAAGGTCCCAGGAACTACGCTACCACTAACACTAACGTTGACTGGAATAATTGTATAAACATGACCGCTATACGTAGACTTAGCAGTAATTTGCGCACTACCAGAAGTTGAGCCGCCTGTAATTGTCACTACACAACTCCGAAGTGTATTAGCACTTGATAAATCACAAGTTGCAGGACTAACCGTGGCAATTGCTGAATTCGTCGAAGCAAGAGCCACAATATCATCCGTAATACCAGAACTGTTACTCAAGGTTAATACAACTTGCTGTGTGCTACCTGATGCGACCTGTGTATTAGTCGAAGAGAAAGCTATATTTCCAAATACAGTGGCTGATGATACATTAATTGCTAAAGGCGTTATATTGCTGTAACCAAAAGCACTTGCTGTTAAGGCTGCATTACCTGCACTTAAACCATTTAGAGATAATTCGCATGAACGATGTAATCCGCTCGATAAAGTACACGTTGTTGGTGTTGTAGTAACAACACCAGAATTAGAGCTACTTACTGTAACGACTAAATTTGAAACTCCAGAACTATTATTTAAACTTAAGGTCACATGATTATTACTACCAATAGTAATGCTTTCACTAGATTTATCAAAAGATAATGTCCCTGGAACCACCGAACCAGAAACAGTTGCTAAAGATGTTACATTAGTATATCCTGTTGCACTCGCCGTAATTTGCGCACTACCATTTGTAATTCCATGTACTAAAACCTCACACGATACTGGTGAACCAGGACCACTTGATAAGCTGCAACTAGCTGGGGTTACTGTTGCAACAGCTGTATTTGCCGAAGACACAGCAACCTGTAGTCCGTTAACACTCTTGCTATTGTTTAAAGTTAAAATTAACTCACTTGAACTCCCATTGGTGACTGCAATAGTACTCTCAGAAAAAGACAAGTTACCAGCTTGTACGACATTATTTGTGCCACTACTGCTGGAACCACTTCCACCACAGGCACCCAACGTAACGATAATAATCAGGCTTATGCATAATTGCTGCATTATTCGCATGGTTTAATTCCTTTAAAATAAAATTGATTATGTCTTGATTCTATAGTATTTTTACTGTGCTAAATAAATATTTCATCTAGCCAGTCATATACAACACAATTTATAAAACCTAAATTACTAACTTGACAATGAGTATCAGCACCATCTCTACTTGTAAACTTGTATAGGTGCTTGTGTTTTATATTTTCAACAAAATGATTGAATTGCCTTAATGGTTCGCCACCTTCGCCATCTCCAATTAAGGCTAAGGTAGGACAATTTATTAAATCTAATTTGTCAACTATATCAAATTGGTATAGGTAATTTATAGTTTCACTCATTAAACGATGTCCAAACCGAATCAATAAGTTTGCCGTCTGCTCTTTAAGGCTTGGCGACATAACCTCATCTGGTATGTAAGGAATATCATCATAACTAAAATCCTGAAAATCACTACCTTCATTGTCAGCAAATCCAAGTATGTAAGAACACAGGTTAATAATTGGCGAATTTGCAATCAGCGCTTTTACCCTTGGCTCATAGCATGCGGCTCTTGAGGCAAAATAGCCACCAAAACTAATGCCCATCAACGCTAACTTATTTAAATCCACCCATTTATATAGTCTTTCAATTTCGTCTAATAACATTGTTACAGGAACTTCAAAGTTTGGTTCAAAGTATGTTTGTGTGTTAAATCGCACTGAGTCCATTTGCCCAGGACCTGCAAAGCAAATTACATTATATCCACGCTCAATTGCGGCTATTCCATAACTAATGAATGACTCTTCAAGAGTCCCATCGAATCCACTTATGATTAAGATGGTTTTTCTTAAAATCTTTTCTTTATCTGGAGAAATTACATAATAAGGCAATTGTTGATTATTATGAGCTATAAAACTGGCTTGAAAGTGATAGGTTGTTAGTTTTAAATAATTAAGAAAACACTCTCTGGACTTTAATCCATAATGTTTATGCTCAGGTTTATTTGAGTGAATGAAATATTCAACCGACCGATAACTATTTGCAGCTTTAAGGAATTGCTCTCTGCTACTAATATAATGATGCTTATCTAATCTACTAATTGCATCTAACTTTTGATTATTTGCGAGATTCAAAAATTTATCAACCCATTCATCAGCATCCTCACGCTCCATGCGTGCTATACATGACAGAATTTCTCCGACTGATGCGCCACCATAGTTGGCAGAACCAAGTTGCCGCAAAAGCTGAAAATCCATTTCAGCATCATTAAACCCCTTTACCCTAGTTAGACTTCTCATTGTATTAGCCATATGTGCACTCCTCAATATTAGAAATTAGGCGTAAGCGTATAAGTAAAAGAACAAATACCAAGTGTTATATTGTTTTGTGAAAACGATATCGTTTGTGTCGTAGTAAAAATATTATTTGATACTGCACAGTTATTATATGCCTGTACACCTGTAACGTCATCGTTTGATTGGCTATTCGAAAAACATGGGTTATTGTTTAAATTTATTGGCGTTGGAGAACACTGACCATTAGCGTCACATTCTACCCCTGCAGCATTAATTACGATAGGATTACTTGGAGAAAAAGTGCTACTATCACACGTTACTCCATCTGGAAGAGTACCACTCAAACTATAATTAGAAATTGTAGCGGTATAAAAACCAGCAGTTAAATATTGCGGGGATGTAGAGGAACCACTGCCGCCACTATTACATGAAGCTAAAATAGCAGTAGAAAATAATAAAAGTATAAAACGGTTTTTCATAAAAAAACTTCCTGCCTAAAGAAATTATTTGAATACTAACTTAATAAATATGTTAATTATCTTATCCATATTTCAGTGATTAATTGATACACTTCCTCCATTATAAAACATCACGCAAGGTAATGTTCAAGCACAAAGTAAGAATTATTTTATTAGATTAATTTTTATTTCCATAACTACATACTGAAATAAATATATATTTTAAACTTAGCATGATGACTGAATGGTTAAACGATTTTGTTGCTTTTCACAACTATGGTATAATTTAATAGCTATTGAAGACACAATATTTTAATTTTGTGATTGGAGTAATCATGACACAACAATGGAGTGTAAAAGAATTCTGCAAAATAACTGGTTTATCCATACGTACATTACATTATTATGATGAGCAAAATATTTTAATTCCCAGCTATAAAAAAGAAAGTGGGGCTCGTTATTATTCAGATGAAAACCTATTAAACGTTCAACAAATCATCACTTTAAAGTATGCTGGTTTTAGTTTAAAACAGATTAAACAAATTCTAACCATACCAGGGTTTAACCTTATGAAATCATTGCAATTACAAGAACATATTTTACTTGATCATATTGCGCAACTTAATAAAGGTATAGTTATCGTTAAAAATGGCATTGAGCAATATGCTAAAACGGGTAATATTAAGTGGAACATCATGAGTAAGATGCTAAACACATTTAAGATATCACATAATGATCTCACTAAAGAATGGTCGGAACGCAATTTTTCAACTGAAGAACGCAAATTTTTCGGTGATAAAATGTTCCAAAAAATTAAAGTTGATTATACTCAGCCATGGATAGATCTATTTACTCAAGCTACTATAGCTTTAAAACAAGGCAAAGATCCATATTCTCCAGAAGTGCAGCTATTAGCTCAGAAATGGATTGATTTATGGATAGAAATGTCCCAAAAACAATATTATGACAATCCTGAATTAGCTAATAAAATGTGGGAATTAATGAAGTCTGGAGATATTCCGAATGGATTAATTGATGGATATGATCATGGAGTGATTTTATATATGAATGGCGCCATGGAGTATCTTGAAAAATAGGTCTTTAACTAGCATGAGAGATGCTGTAGCTTGCTGTTGAATAACTCACACTGTTATAATGCGGCATCTCAATAAAAATTTTGTTCTTAGTAAACATTACTCCAATCGTTAATTATCATTTAGGTTATGATTTTTTAATCATGTCACCTTTTGTAAATTTTCATGCTCCTGACCAATTATATTTTGATAAATATCATGTTTTCTGGCATTTTTATAAAGAATGGTATCCACCAGAGTTAGCTAATTTTAAAACACTATAACTATTTCTTAAATATATAGCCACGAGGCGCATGAGCAAAATCCCTCACTAATTAATAATAATTATTCCGCGTAGATGCTGTTAATTAGTGCGCACTGTTGATAAATTGTTTGGTAAGATGTTGTGCAAAATGTGGTCAGGTAGCAGAGCGTAAGCTGTCCATAATTTGTCCACACTTATCAACTTTTATCAATAGAGAAAAGCACGTTTTGCTTGCAAAGATTCACATGATCTACGCGGAACGGTTAACGTTAATTATAAAATTATATGATTATTAAAAATGAACTAAAGGCGGAGCGCGAGGGTGCCTTTAGCTCTCGCTTAACGCCAAATTAATTTATTCCCTAGATGTTTTTATGTATTTTCTTGAGAATAAGTCCACTGTTAATATCTGTCATTGCATAGCGATTAATCCTATTATGCAGAATATATCCCATCTTTGCAGGACTATTAAAATTAATCTTCTCCCAAATTTCATGTGGTGGAATACCAGAAGATTTAATGTATCGATTAAGAATTCTAAGCATAGATTTTCTTAACTTCAAATAGTCTTTTCTAACTTGGCTAAATGCTAATGAGGAGCTTATTTCTTTCAATAAACACCCTACTTTTACCCATTTTCCATCATTGATATATTTCTGGAACTCCACGATTATTTTTGTCTGATATTTTTCACTTAACCCGTAACTCCATACTTCGTTTACATTTTTTGTAATCCATTCTCCATCAACTAATTTACTTTTTTCTTGGTTGCTTCTAGCTAAAACATAATGATTGATACTGAAGTTTTCTTTGTTTCGTGTTAAATCTTTATATGGTAGTTTATCAAAAAAATTATTATGCTTAATACCAGTTGGTGAGGGTTTTGACATTAAAATAAAGTAGACCAGATCACCACCAGCGTAAAAAAAATGTCCTATTGTTATTGCTCTATTATATTCATTGTGTCTCCTATTGCGATCCATTCTGCCATCTGAAATATGATACTCACTATCAAGTTTTCCTAATACCGATTCTAATTTATTTATCTCAAAATCATCATCGAAATAATAAATATATCCTTTCTGTGCGCTAATTTGTATTGCTCTCATAAACTCAATCATCGTTGAAATATAAAATATTTTACTTAAGTCTGCTTTATGATTAAATTTTGACATTGTTCTTCCTATAAAATTATTTTAGAATAATTTTATAGCTTTACTGAATTAATAAAATACCCAATAACGGGTATTTTTAATGAAAATTCCTGTTACAGCAGTAATTTTTTAATATTTGGTAAATTTTTGTTGAATTTGGAGGATTTTCCTCCAAATTCTGAACTTAATCACAATTTTGCTTTAACAAAATTGTGATAAGGTAATAAAGGTTCCTAGGCAGGAGCTAAAGCGAGTGCCAAAAAACAAAAAAATCTACCAGAATGGGTATTTTTTTAAAAACCAATTATGCTAGAATTGGGTAATCAACAGAATCGCATGCAAATAGTATGCGGAGACTATTACTGACTGCTAAATCAGTAGAGTCGAGTTGGATTGCAGATGGAACTGCCAATTCCTGACGCTGACAAACATAGGTAATGATCACACTGGTCATTACATTAATTTTTTTATTAAACTTTAAACTATGTCTGCGCAGCGAAAGGAGTCAAACCGCGCAGACACAATTCATCTTATTAACTGATTGCCAATCAGTTCAATTCATACTTAACCTACCAAAAGATAGCAGTTAGATGGAACCGCCAATTCTATTTAATTGCAAGTGTTGCAGCTAACTCAGATCGCCAATTTGAGTTAGTTCCTAAGCCGAAGCGCAGTACTGTGAAGAATGGTTCGCTGCGCTACGAGTGGGGCTGAGGGGTCACACCCTCATCTATCCACATTCTGTAACTACAAAAATTAATACATGTAGTTAGGTTGGATGACCGTGAGCCGGCAGGCGTAGTAATACGCTGGCTACACAGTAATCAAGAGTGCTACGGTACTCCTCTGATTGATGTAGCTTAGTGTTGTAGGTAAAGGGCGCGAGCCACGACCTAAATCAATAACAACACGAGCCTGTTACAACTAAAGTGGTGACAAAGAACGACTATGTACGCGACCTGTTCAGGTTTAAAAATGCAAAAAGAAGTTCCGTGAACTAGCTAGTTCACTAATCCACCTCCTATCCATCCGAAAGGTTGGCGACGGAGACGCACATTCAAGGCTGCTGAGGCGTTCCGAAAGGACGCAGGGGTATGAGATGGTCGAAAGGCTGTTGGATTACCTGGTACCAGCAAAAAACCATACTGAGTTATGGAATAATGCTGGATCGCTGGACATAGTTTAAGAATGTACAGAGACCCAATTGGGGTTTTATGCGTAAACACACAGATGAGTTCGCGCCGATAAGGCTAGTGTAACTTGTTACGGTATATAAGCTGCTATGGGGATGAGTTTTTAGGAACCTTGTAATCCACATAGATACCTTTAATGGTAAAGTGAACATATCGCAAGACGACTAACAGCGTGTGATAAATGAGTTGTAATTATGCGGGGAAGCGCTAATGATTTGAGTAACTTGTGATGGTAGGTTTATCGTAGGATAAGTCAATAAGCAAGTGAAGTTAACATTGTGAAGATCTATTAACAATGTACAGCAAGTCTATGCGTGGGAGACTCGGTGAAGTCGTAAGACTAAGTAGGTTCAGATACTGTAGACTTGGTTTTGGTTGGCACCAAAATTATAGGTCGGAAACTGATAGCAATGTTGAACTAGAAATAGTTCTTAAGCGACAGCACGAAGCACATTGTGAACGAAAACCGAGGGTGGAATTGTACGTAGTCTATGAGATTTATTTTATAGAGTGCGTACATATGGATGTTGTGGGTAACCACAATATGCAATGTTTTTTCTTTTGGTAAAAGTTGGCTAAGTATTTTAGCAGTACTTCGTACTTTAAAAAACAAAGTCATTCTAGTTTGACTTCATAGGGAAAAATTAGCCCATATTCTAATTTATTATTGGTTGGCGCCAGTAATAAGTTATGGATTAGCTGAGACGTTTATACGTCTTGGCATGGGATAGTTGTATCTTTAGGTTGTCAGACTATCATTAACTCACTGTGGGAGCATGCAATGTGTGCCCCATAGTGGGTCACACGTTGCATGCTCCTTTTTTAGGAGCCATATCATGGTAGTCTTTATTTCAACAATCAACAATCAAGTAAATAACTGTATACTGACATCGCTGTTACTTGGATCTAAATGCCTTACAAGGCATGATGGTTTAAATTTTCGGTCAGTAGCGTGTTTATCAATTAACAAAGTTTTTGTTAATGATAGCTCGTAGGCAAATGTGGGCTTTCAGTTCACCAAGTAATGAGTTTACAATTACCTACCTTAGCAAAGTGGTAGTAAGCTTCAAAGCTTAATTTACAATTAATTGGTCTAACTAATTAATAGGTAAATCAACAGTACTTCAGCGTGCTGAAAATGTGCTGGGCATAGATGATATATTAATATCAAATATGGCACTTAAATGAGAAGATGGTTCGCCTAATTCAAACTTAAGTACGAAGCTATATTATATTGCTTCATATCTCTCGAATAGTTTAGATTATTTGGGAATAGTGGGAAGTAACTTTAAGTTACTTTTTGTTTAACAAATTTTAAGGACGCCTTGCGCGTCCTTTTTTATAAAATTTATTAGATATACTATATTTATCTATGTTTATCGTACAATTTTTCGACTAAAATTACAAGTAAAATGAATAATTGAAATACCACAAAGCCATATGCAAGAGTTAATAATACTCTAATGAATGGATTACAACTATTATAAAAAGGTGTTATAGGATCACCAACAGCCAAACCAGATGTTACACATGCATCAGGTGAAATGTAGATAGCTATCAATTTCCCTATTAAATACAGCAAACCTACAAATGCAGCTATAGATATAACAATAATCACAACTTTTCTTAATCTTTCTATGTTCATTTCTGTCAAACCTTAAAAAGTTAATTAGTTGATACCTTTAAGTACTTGGCACCATGCTCTATGTATGAAGACAACTTGCATTTATTTTGAACAGTACACTCAAAAACTATATTTTGTTGTGTTAATAGAGTTAGTTTATACATAGGACCATCTTGAGTAATTTTCCCAACATAAATACAAATATCTTTAGTACAAGTTGCATTTTTTTCAGCTTGATTATCTATTTTATTTGCTATTTCTTTAGTAAAAACAAAATTAGTTATAGATGAAATATTAGTTTCCGTGGTTATTTGTTTTATTTGTGCATTATCAATATTACTTTGGTAATACTGATAAGTAGATAGACCACACATAACTAACAAA
>ERZ650304.1110-NODE-1110-length-10999-cov-5.464547_pt1 | contig 10999 bp, 8 predicted proteins | sample MGYA00376240_ERZ650304 | MGnify/ENA primary metagenome ERZ650304 (study PRJEB26733, sample SAMN07839271) | wastewater metagenome | biome: small river; feature: stream; material: water | place: USA: North Carolina | collected 2016-03-01 ...
AGGCAGAGCGTGAGTGGTTTCGTTTGCATCTCAAACAGTTTGGCTACAATATGATTCAACGAAGCGTTTGGCTAGGTCCATCGCCACTTCCCAAAGAATTTATACTATACCTTCAAACCATAGGTCTCAAAAAATGTATCAAAACATTTAAACTTGCAAAAAACCAACGCAAGGAATTACATCACTGATCTCTATACTCAAATTCTGCTATCGCTCAGTTTGAGTATGTGAAATGTAGGAAGTTGATGATATGTTTGGTGGAATAAATATATCTATTTACCTATTCACTTAATAAAAAAGCTCCTGCCGAAACAGGAACTAGATAATTATATGGAGTAATTTTCTTTTTCAGGAGCTACTAATTTTGTGATAGAGCATATAATCCAAGCAAGAGGTTTAACAATAATTATTAGAACAATTATGATTACAAAATTTCGAGTGTTATTTTGGCCATAATTTGTCCAAATTGTTAGCGATGGCCCAATACAAAACAATAAATAGGTAGAGATTATTCCCATTAATATCAAGGCGATAAAGAGCTGTTTCATAAATAGTATTTTCTGTTATACTACACTGCATTTATGATTCGTCAAGACTTCGACAAATTGGATTTTCCTGACACGCCTGGCGTGTATGTTTGGTGTGATGAGGGAGGAAAGATTCTTTATATTGGCAAGGCGACCAGTCTCCGTGACCGAGTGCGCAGCTACTTTTCTCCTGATGTGATCAAGACACGCGGAGCACATATTGTGGATATGGTATTTACGGCTGCAACCGTCGAGTATCAGGAGACGATGAATGCACTTGAGGCACTTATTTTGGAAGCAAACCTGATCAAGAAACATGCGCCCTACTACAACACCAAGGAAAAAGATGACAAAAGTTTCAACTGTGTGGCTATTACCCGTGAAGAGTTTCCACAAATAGTACTCGTCAGACAAAAAGATATTGATACAAAAGCAAAGACCGTGCACCTTCCTCGTTCGGCAAAGCAGGTGAGCTACGATGCAGTCTATGGTCCGTACCCAAGTGGTAGTAGTATTCGTGAAGCACTCAAGATCCTCCGCAAGATCTTTCCATTTCGTGATCTCGCCTCATCCAAGAAAGATAATACCGTGTTTTATCGACAGATCGGACTTGCGCCAGATGTGACGTCGTCTGAAGCTGCCAAGCAGTACAAGAAAACAATCACCCGACTCAAGCTCATCTTTGGTGGCAAGCTCCGTCAACTCATCGCAGATCTCAAGCGCGACATGATGAAGGCGGCGAACGCAGAGAAATTTGAAGCAGCGAATGAACTCAAGCAGAAAGTCTTTGCACTCGAGCATATCCAGGATGTGTCACTTATCAAGCGTGACCTCGTATCAACGAGACATGAGCAAGTGTTTCGTCTCGAGGCATATGACATTGCCCATCTCTCTGGCACCAACATGGTCGGCGTGATGACGGTGGTTGAAAATGCAGTTGCGAACAAAAATGAATATCGCAAGTTCACTATCAAAGGCTTCGACAAGGCAAACGATGCAGGTGCACTTCGAGAGGTCCTCACTCGTCGCCTTGCGCATACCGAATGGTCGTATCCAAACGCAATCATCGTGGACGGAAATGCTATTCAGGTGAATGCTGCGGAGTCAGTACTCAAGGATCTTGCACTCAACATTCCGATCATTGCGGTCACCAAAGATGAACGTCACCGTCCCAAGTCCGTCTCCGGTCCGCAGGAACTCATCGAACAAAACAAATACGCTATCTTGCTTGCAAACGCAGAGTCACATCGCTTTGCGCTGACATTCCACAAAGTACGAAGATCAAAAGCAATGCTATAATTATCGCATGCAACGCATCGGTATCATTCGCGGAGGGATCAGTCCCGAATATCATTTTTCTTTGAAGACTGGTGCAAACGTTCAGAAGGCACTTATGGATGCCGGCTTTGAGGCGATTGATATGCTGCTCGACAAAGATGGTGTACTTCACATCAAAGGTGTGCCTGCCGATATGGAAAAGGCCACTGCAAGTGTGGATGCCGTATGGAACGCGCTTCATGGTGAGTTTGGTGAGGACGGCAAGCTCTCACGTCTCCTTGATGACTATGGTATTCCCTATACCGGCAGTGGCGCCCTCGCATCTGGACTCGCATTTAACAAGCAGACTGCGAAAGAAGCTGCGAAGTCACTCGGTATCAATACACCCGAGTCACTCCTCGTCATTCCTGACGGCACCGAAAGTGTCTCAGAGATCACGCAACGCATCTATCAGCACATGGCACCACCATGGGTGATGAAGCCACTCACGGGAGGCGCGTCAGTCAACACGCATTTTGCATTCACGGCACTTGATCTTGCGATGATGGTGGAGGAGTCGGTCTCGCATCAGGAGCCTTTTATTGTCGAGCAATATATTTATGGAAGGGAAGCGGCAGTCGGGGTGATCAATAATTTCCGCAACAAAGATACGTACGTACTCCCTGCTGTTGAAATCAAGTCTCCAGCTCGTGGAGTGCTCCATCATGACATCCGCAGTAGTACTGAGGAGTACGCTGTTGCAGGTGGTAGTCTCTCACCGAGTGAGCGTGAGCAGGCGGCAGCACTCGCAATGCGACTCCATCACATGTTTGGCGCAGAGGATTACTCACAGAGCGAATTTATTATCGATAGTCGCGGCAAGGTCTGGTTTATCGAAATGGATACGCAACCACACCTCCATGACAACTCACCGTTTTTGGTAGCACTCGATGCGGTAGGAAGTAGTCTCAAAGAATTTGTCACGAGTGTGATCAATAGTAAGAAATAAAAAATCCCCGCACTATATAAAGTGTAGGGATATTTAGGCGGTTTTCACTGCATACAGTGTAAAGATTTTGAATGTACTTTCTTCTCTAAGTACGTTTGCAATTTCTTGAAAAATTCTATTCATAAGGAGATGTTTTTTCCTTATATAGAAAGGGGTGTACATAAAGTTCCCGAAGTCTTCGATTGATCTAAAAACATCTTTTTCAATCAAACGCTCTCCTGCTTTTTCTAGTATTGTACGCAATACAAGTTGTACTCTAGTTTGTGCAACTTGTATGAACGGATTGCTAATAACTAGAAGGATTGATTTGATCGCAAGAGATTTTTTATTGATAAGTATATCTTCAGTATCTTCGCTTCTAAGGAGAAAATAACTTTCAGTACCTTTCATGTATGCTGTCTCGTAGTAAAAGAGCTCAACAATTGCAGAACGAACGACAGAATGAAAAGAGGTGAATCCAGGATCTTCGAGAAGTGTCTGAATGTGTCTCATAAAAACGTTTGCTTTACCTTAGAACAAATAAACATACTTGTCAAGTATGCGATAGGGGGTAGCGACTCTGCTATAATTTGTTGATGCAACCATCAACAAAGCTTTCGCCGCTATTTTTCTTCTTATCACTCGGTGTTTTAATATCGCTGATTACCAGTGTTTCAGCATTCCTGTCACTCTCATTTGCAACACTTGATCAGGCATTTCCCGATGTGCTGACCGCAAGCTATCAGCAAGGATATATGTCGTATGCCTATGATGGCATTCGTCAATCAATGGCGCTTCTGATCATTATACTTCCGGTATTTCTCGTCGTGACTCGATATTGGCGTAAGGCCATGACTGGGACACTTGGTCACTTGGATGACGCTGTACGTCGGTGGGCTATCTATCTTGTACTCTTTTTAGCGACAGTAACGATTGTTGCTGATCTGGTCACACTCGTGAAGTACTTTGTTTCTGGAGAAATTACGATTCGGTTTATCTTGAAAGTCCTTCTTGCACTCATCGTTGCAGGACTTGCAGGATGGTATTTCATTCGTGAGCTTAAACGTGAAGCATCTGTCGTAGATACCTGTGCACGATGGTTCGCTAGTATAGCTGTATTGCTTGCACTTGGGATGATCATCTGGAGCTTTTGCGTGATCGGTAGTCCGATGAGTCAGCGTAAGCTCAGACTTGATCAGCGACGCGTTGAGGATTTGCAATCACTTCAGTGGCAGATCATTAGTTACTGGCAGCAGAAACAAGAACTTCCTCTAGATCTTGCCGTATTGCGTAATCCAATCTCAAGCTACATAGTGCCGCGTGATCCCGAATTTCAAAAAGGTATGAACTATGAATACACCAAAACAGGAGACAAGTCATTCAAGCTTTGTGCGACCTTTGCACTACCAATGCCAGAAGGTTGGATAGATCAGCAGCGTGGGTATGGTGGTACATTGATGAACGATGTCGCTGTATCAACAATGCCGTATCCTGATGGATCAAGTACCGAATCATGGGACCATGAAACTGGTCGCACATGCTACGATCGCACTATCGATCCTGAGTTCTATCCACTATTTCCAAAGCCTGTTGCTAACTAAGCAATATCTAGAAAAGCCTTCAATGAGAAGGCTTTTCTTATTTGCTATATGAGGCTATCTATGGAAAAATGAACTTCTATGACAGACGACTCACGAGCCTACGATCACGCCTCTATTGAGAAGAAATGGCAAGACAAATGGGATAAGGATGGGATCTACAAAACAGCAGAATCTTCTGATAAGCCCAAGCAATACATCCTTGATATGTTTCCATATCCGTCAGGTGAAGGACTACATGTAGGGCATCCTCGTGGATATATCGCAACTGATGTCTACAGTCGCAAGAAAAGAATGGAAGGATACAATGTGCTTCATCCAATGGGGTGGGATGCATTCGGACTTCCTGCAGAAAACTTTGCGATCAAAAACAAAGTGCATCCAAGTGTTGCAGTTGATCAAAATGTCGCACGCTTCAAACAGCAGCTTTCATTGATTGGGCTCGACTATGACTGGTCACGTGAGATAAACACTACCGATCCTGCGTTTTATAAGTGGACACAATGGATATTCCTTCAGATGTACAAGAAAGGTCTTGCATTTGAGTCATTCGAGCCGATCAATTGGTGTCCATCATGTCAGACAGGTCTTGCAAACGAAGATGTAGAAGCTGATGGTACGTGTGAGCGTTGTGGTACTAAGGTTGAAAAGAAGCCGATGCGTCAGTGGGTACTCAAAATCACCGACTATGCAGACCGACTCCTTGCTGACTTGGATAAACTTCCAAAATGGCCCGATGGTGTCAAAGAAGCGCAGCGACACTGGATCGGACGGTCAGAGGGATCAGAACTTCAGTTTGCCATCAAAGACAGTGCTGAAAAAATCACCGTATTTACGACACGTGCCGATACACTATTTGGTGTGACCTATGTTGTCCTTGCTCCGGAACATCCGTTGGTTTCAACCCTTCCTTTTGAAAACAAGGACGAAGTTGCAAAGTATGTTGCAAGTGTTCAAGAAAAGACTGACATTGATCGCACGAATGCCAAGAAAGAAAAGACTGGTGTTGAACTCAAAGGTATCACTGCTATCAATCCTGCAAATGGGGAAGAAATTCCAGTATGGGTTGCTGACTATGTGCTCGCAAATTACGGCACGGGAGCTGTAATGGGTGTTCCACAACATGATGAGCGAGATCGTGCGTTTGCTGAAACATACAACCTTCCAATTGTAGATAAAGAGCTGGTTGATGCAGCTGAAGTCACTACAAAAGTTGGAGGAAAAATAAAAAGTACCTACAAAATCAAAGACTGGGTGTTTTCTCGTCAGCGATATTGGGGTGAGCCGATTCCGCTCATTCATTGTGCAGATTGTGGCATTGTTGCTGTACCCGAAAAGGATCTGCCGGTCGTACTTCCAGAAGTTGAGCACTATGAGCCTTCAGGTACAGGGGAAAGCCCTCTCGCTGATATAGCTTCATGGGTGAATGTTCCATGTCCAACCTGTGGCAAACCTGCGAAGCGCGAAACAAACACCATGCCACAATGGGCTGGATCGTCTTGGTACTATTTGCGATACATTGATCCGACTAACGCCGAAGCATTGATTGATCCTACAAAAGAAAAAGACTGGATGCCGGTTGATGTCTATGTAGGTGGAGATCATGCGACTCGACACCTTATCTATGCGCGCTTTTGGCACAAATTCCTCTTTGATATTGGTGTAGTTACGACGGAAGAGCCGTTTCCACGACTTGAATTCCTCGGATTTATCCTCGCCGAAGATGGTCGTAAGATGTCCAAGCGGTGGAAAAACGTGGTTAATCCTGACGATGTGGTCAAGCAATTCGGTGCAGATGCATTTCGCCTTTATGAAATGTTTATTGGTCCATTTGAAGGCACCGTGCCATGGAGTACGAATGGTCTTGTGGGTACCTACCGCTTTGTTGAGAAATTCTGGCGAGCAAAGTCTTTGGTGACCAATGACACAACATCTGCATCATTACTTGCAACAGTGCACAAGACAATACAGAAGGTTAGTCAGGATATTGAATCATTCAAATTCAATACAGCTGTTTCGACACTTATGATTGCAGTCAATGAGATCGAAAAGGAAAAGCAGATCAATATCGAGGACTACAAAAAGCTTTTGCAGATTATGGCTCCATTTGCACCGCACGTTGCCGAAGAGCTCTGGATGTCGCTTGGCGAAAAAGCAAGTATCCACCTTTCTTCATGGCCAAAATATGATGAAACCCTCGCAATTGATGAATCTGTGACCATTGGGGTCCAGATCAATGGCAAACTCCGTGGGGAAATAACCATTGCACCAGATGCTTCTAAAGAGGAGATTGAGGCGGCTGCACTTACTCTTCCACGTATCCAGGAGCTTTTGGAAGGGAAATCCCCAGCCAAGGTCATTGTAGTACCGGGCAAGATCGTCAGCATTGTTGTATAATAACGAAGCTTCCATACGAGGAATGCATTACTAGCTTTTCAGATATTCATGCACCAAAAAATTATTGAGAAATTTAACACGATCTCCTTTACTATTATCGCAGTACTTGTAGGGCTTTTGCCGTTTATGTTCCTTCCGGCAACCATTGGTGGACTCGGCGCTGCAAAAGGGGTTCTACTCTATGTGGGCGTATTCCTTGCTTTCTCACTGTGGCTCGTTGCGCAGTTTGTTGAAGGTACATTCCGTGTCTCACGCAATCCAATCATGATAGCGCTTGGGGCATGGCTCTTGCTTTCGCTGGTGTCAGCACTCACATCTGCAAATGTAAGCGTGTCACTTTGGGGTCGTGGCTTTGCGATGGATTCATTTGCAACTGTTCTTGTGCTATCACTCTTTACGTTCCTCGTCGCAACCTTTGCTCGCGAAGGTGCAAAACTCTTCCGCCTTTTCTTTGTGATGTTTATCGGTACGATCTTTACGGTATTTCTCCAGATTGTGCTTTATGTCTCACAGAATGTTGGCTTTGTAGCAAAATATTTCTCAAGCGTTGCAAACCAAGGTACACTCGTCGGCTCATGGGTAGATTTTGCTTATTTTGTAAGCTTTGTTTTCTTCCTCTCTCTCTTGGTCTATGAAGTATTGATGCCAAAAGAGAAATTTTTCAAAATTGCTTCACTCGTAGGCATGATTATTTCGATCATCGCATTGGTCTTCTTGAACTTCAAGGCTGCATGGATTGTCGCAATCGTTTCCTCATTGATTATTTTTGTGTACAAATCATCAATCGAGAACCTTATCCTTAAATTCTCAAACAAAGACCAGACAGATGTGGTGCCAAATGCAGTTCCTGATCGTCAGCGTTTCCCTTTGATGTCATTTGCATCGCTTTTGATTGGATTTTTCTTCTTCCTTTCAGCAAGTTCTATTGGTGCAGGACTTGCACAGAGTGCTGGTATTAGCTTTAGTGATGTTCGTCCTTCTGTTGGTACAACCGTGCATGTTGCTCGTTCAGCACTTGCTCGTGATCCAATCTTTGGTGCTGGCGCAGGTCGCTATGCTGATGTATGGAACTTGTATCATCCGGTTGAAATCAACAAGACTATTTTCTGGAACACACCGTTTGAGTCAGGATTCAATATGGCACTCTCAGTACTTACCACTAATGGTATTCTCGTGACACTCGCACTCATTGCTATTCTTGTACTCTCATTCATCTATGGTTTCCGACTCTTGAACAGTAGTTTCCGTAGTCCTGCAAGTCGCTTTATTGCCATCACTGCACTGATCATGTTCCTTGCATTTGTCACACTCTTTATGTTTGCGTCCCCAGGACTTGTTCTTATTGCTATAGGCTTTCTCGCAGTTGGTCTTCTTGTAGGTCTTTCAGATATGGTAGGCAACTCACAAGTGATCTCGCTCAATTATCTCCGCGATCCTCGCACGAGCTTCTTTGCAATTCTTATTCTTGTAGTTGCGGCGATGGCAGGATTCTCAGCGGTATTCTTTAGTGGTAACAGATTTGCAAGTATTCTTATCTACAACCGTGCACTTGCTGCGGCTGATTTCACGACAGCAGCTCGTCGTATGGACAATGCACTCTCACTTTCTGAAAACGATGTCTTCTGGCGTACACGTACTGCGCTCTATACGTCACAGTTTAGTCAGGTTGCAGGCACTGAAAATCCAGACAAGGCCCAGCTCCAAGGATATTTCTCACAAGCTGAACAGAGCGCTCGTGCTGCAGTTGCATGGGATCCAGGTAGTGCAAACAACTGGCTCGCACTCAGTCAGGTGTATCAACTTGTTGCTGGTGCAAACAATGCAGAAGCATATGACAATGGTAAAAAAGCTGCTGATGAGTCACAGTCTCGCAATCCAAACAACCCGATCTTCTTGTTGAACCAAGCACAGCTTGCACTCGCAAAACAAGATACTCAAGGAGCATTAGCATCTATAACACAAGCACTTGCACTCAAAGCTGACTATCTCGATGCATATATTCTCCGTGCGCGTATTCGTATTGCAACAGGTGAGACTAATGCTGCAGTGGATGAGATTGGCAAGTACATTGCGACTGCACCATTTGATGACCAGGGGTACGTACTGCTCGGTCGTGCACATCTTGAACTCAAGAATTACACGGCTGCACTCGATGCATTCAACTCTGCTCGCAAGCTCACCCCGAACAATCCAACTAATTACCTTCAGTACATCAGTGCACTCGAAGTTTCTGGCAACAAGTCAGATGCCGTAGCTGAACTCAAGGCATTCAAAACAATGTTCCCAACAGTAGCTGGTGTTGACGAGCAGATCGAACGAATCCAGAAGCAAAACACTACTCCAGTCACTACTACAACTCCTACAACAGCTGCAAAGAAGAACTAACACTTCTCAATGGTCTCGAAACTCATCAAACTTCTGAACCGTGACGTCTCGGGAATGAACCAGGCGGCACTCATGCTTGGTATATTCTCTATCGTCTCTCAGTTATTTGGTTTGGTACGAGATCATTTACTTGCGTCGATTGTCGGACCATCAGTACATCTAGATGTGTACTATGCGGCATTTCGTATTCCTGACTTCATCTATAACTCATTTGGTATTTTATTTTCAGTTACTGTACTTATCCCGTTCATTGCAGAATACCTCAAGGAGGAAGGTGGTGATGAGGAATCTCGCGGAGCATTCGCACATTTTGCCAACAATATCTATTCCTTCTACATCATGGGTATGGTTGGTGTCTGTACCGTACTGTTTGTGCTGATGCCATATCTCACATGCCTTACTGCACCAGGATTTGGTCCTGCTGCACATAGTGAGCTTGTCATGTTCTCGCGTATCATGCTCATCTCGCCATTCGTGATGGGACTCTCAAGTTTGCTCGGATCGTTTGCGCAGGCGCAAAAGAAATTCTTTGCATTTGCGATTGCCCCAGTGTTCTATAACTTTGGGATACTCATTGGTATCATCACACTTCGCCCAATGGTTGGCATGACTGGTGTGGTACTTGGTGTGGTACTTGGAGCACTATTGTACTTTTTGATCCAGGTGCCGACATTAGTTGCGCTCGGACGTATTCCGAAGTTTAGTTTTCGTATCGATATGTCGATTATCAAGCGTGTCATGAAGACTTCAATCCCGCGTACGATTGCATCATCGCTCACTAACTTTACGTTCATTATCATCAGTGCAATCGCATCACTCCTTGCAGCGGGTTCAATATCTGTCTTTCAGTTCTCGTACAATATTGAGACCACACCACTGATGATTATTGGTATCTCATATGCAGTTGCTGCATTTCCGGTTCTTGCGAGGCTTCATGCCGAAGGTGATACAAAAGGATTTCTCGACATGGTGCATCGCGCTGTGCGCAATATCTTTTTCCTTTCGATCCCCGCAGCGCTCTTGATCATCGTGCTTCGTGCACATATTGTGCGTGTATTACTGGGGGCAGGAAATTTTTCATGGAATGACACAAAACTTGTGGCTGCATCACTTGCACTTTTTTGTATTTCAGTCACCGCACAATGTCTCGTATTGCTCATGGTGCGAGCATTTTATGCAAAAGGTGATACCAAGACACCACTTCGAATAAATGTGTACGGTGTCCTGACAACAGCTGTATCCGCTGTTGTATTGCTCGCTGGGTATCATTTCTCCTCATTCTTCCAAGACTTTATCAGAAGTTTACTTCGTATTGATGGAGTGAGCGGAGGAAGTGTCGTCATGCTCCCACTCGCATTTTCAATGGGTCAGATTGTCACTGCAGTTATGCTTTGGCGTGCATTTCATCGCACCGTTGCAAGCGAACGAAGCATGCATCAAGTCCTCAATAAGGTTCTCTTCCATACCGGAAGCGCAGGCATCATCGCTGCAGCTGGGGCATATGGAACCCTTGCATTGATTGGTAGTACTGTCGATCAGACGTCATTTTGGGGTATTTTGGCACAGGGGGTAATAGCAGGTGTGATTGGCATGGTACTCTACGCTATCGTTCTTGTAGCCCTCAAAAACGAGGATATAGCGATCTATATTGATACACTTCACTCTAAGTTCTGGAAACAGAAGCCAATGACTGTTGAACAGCCTGATTTGTAGGGTATTCTCGGATATAGTCTTCTATGGTATAGTTTCGCCACCTATGGATTCCAAAAACATCCGCAATTTCAGTATTATTGCCCATATCGACCACGGCAAATCCACGCTGGCCGACCGCTTTATCCAATACTGCG
>ERZ650304.1111-NODE-1111-length-10989-cov-8.165813_pt1 | contig 10989 bp, 14 predicted proteins | sample MGYA00376240_ERZ650304 | MGnify/ENA primary metagenome ERZ650304 (study PRJEB26733, sample SAMN07839271) | wastewater metagenome | biome: small river; feature: stream; material: water | place: USA: North Carolina | collected 2016-03-01 ...
CCAATATTGAGGTTCATGTTAACGGTTGTGTTAGTACTCTGAGACGATGGAGCGAACTGGCCTACGGGTGTTTGTGAGTTGGTTCTATTTATATCTACTGATGGTGAGCTAACCATCCCGTTCAAAGTGTCACTCGCAGCTCCAACACTGGAAACGATACCTTGCTCGAGCCCTTGCCCAATGTTCTCTCCGATACCAGCAAAGACCGTTGATGGTGAGTGGATACCGAGCACGTTTTTAACAGCATCAACACCGCTTTTTGCCCAACCCTTAAGCGTGTCGCCGATCTTTCCACCCAGAGCATTAATACCGTTCAAGAGGCCCTGCACAATATCTTTACCAACATTGTAGAGCCAGTTGGCAGCACCACTCACGGCACCTATGATGCTTGATCCAATACCCGCAAAGAATCCAACTACTGCGTTGAAGGCATCTCGTGCGGCGTAGAAGGCGTTCATTACATCGTAACCAAACTTCTCGGCCCCCTTACCAGCCTCACCGAACCACCAGACTAACCCTCCGATAGCCTCCGAGGTGAACTTAATGACAGGCCATACATTATCAAAAGCTGTTTTCATAGCTGGTAGATACTCATTGACCAATTTCTCTAGAAATGGCGGCAACTTGTTCGCAAGCCAGTCAGCTATGTCTCGTAGCCAGTTCTTGAACTGATCGCTCGACACAAATGCTGCAATCTTTTCGCCGAGGGCCGTGATAGATGGGAGTATCTCCGCGTTAAAGAAGCCAATGATTGAATCCCTGTGTGTGTCTATCCAGTCAAGTAATTTCTGTGCTCCCTGTGTCAGGTAGTAGAAGATACCTCCCTGTACAACATCGCCCTCATCCGTTAGGCCAATCATGTTACGGCCAACTCGCATGAAGTTGTCGTTGAGGTTAGACAGTACGCCATCAAAGGTCTTACTCTGCTTGTCCATCAGGTTGAAGAACTTGCCTCCTTCACCTGACATGCCAGATATAGCCTTCTCAACATCAGAGAACTTGATCTTACCAGCCGATATCATATCTTGAATCGTGCCAGCTGTAGTACCGAACTGTTTAGCTAGCGTATCTAGGAGGGGTACACCAGCTTCAGTAAACTGTCGGAGCTCAGCACCAGTGAGTTTCGTAGCTGCTCGAACCTGTCCGTATGCAAGTATCAGCTGTGGCAGCTTGTCCTTACCGACACCAGCTGCAATATTACCAAGGGCTTCAAAAGTTGGGATTATCTTTTCAGCTTCAATGTTGTACGCAAGGAGTTGTTTGGCTCCTGTAACAACCTCTGGGAGCTCAAAAGGCGTGCGTTGTGCGAAGTCAGATATCTCTTTGAGCATCTTCTTTGCTCTCTCAGCACTACCAAGCATAGTGTCGAATGCTACTCTGCTCTGCTGGAAGTCTGCTGCACTCTTTAGTACGTTACCCGAAGCAGATACAACCGCTCCTATAGCGTTACTCACAGCATTGGCAGCCAGTTGTCCAACCGCCATAGCACCAGCCAGTTTACCAAACGAAGCCCCAACACCCGTTAGGACACTGCTTGCTCGGTCTTCTGCTGTGATTACAGCTTTAATCTGTGCTTGTGCCATGTTTTTGCGACAACCTTTCCTTATCTTTTATAAGAGCATGAATCCTCATGTTGATAAAGAACTTGTCGGTTGGCTCGTCAGCCATCTCGCGTGCCGTTAGGTGAAAGATTCTCCGATAGTGGTACTCCTGTAGTTCCAGAGGAGCTGGGGCGTTGTTGTATATCGCCTCTTCCAGTTCCTCTTCTAGGCGTTTGGGAGCTTACCAACAATCTGCTGGAAGGCCTCTATAAAGACTTCAGCTGGGAGGCTTTTCACGTCTTCTGGACTTACATCCACCATCTTCCCATCCTGCACAACCGATCCACCCACAAAACGCTCTGTGATGGCTTTACGCATGAATGAAAGGGCTTCCCCACGATCCTGAGACTTGTCAGTATCCTTCGCTTCGTTGAGCAGTTCTTCCAGCTTGTCCATTGGCATCGACTCTAGTTCTATATAGCTATCTTTGTACTCGTCACCGAGGAACTCCAGGGTAACTTTCTTCTTGAACTTTAACATGTTGCTCCTTTCAAGGCCTTCTCTATCGGCCAGTTATATCTCATTAATCTCTGTCTCAATGTGTTGTATGCGATTCCTGACGAATCAGACCACTCTTTTATATTCATAGTTCTACCATCGTATGTAAATAACCTACTTGATCGTCTATTACTTGCTTGCTGAACATTCGTAGCCCATCTACAGTTTGATGGCTCGTAGTTATCATTGTTGTCTATCCTATCTAGGGAATGCTTTGGTGATGGCTTTTTACCCATATCTTTGTAGAAGGCGGTAAAGCTATTATGCCACTCATCACAAACCGTAATACCACGACCACCATAACTAGAGTATCTTTTGTCTTTTTCTCTATAACATCGGTCTTTCATATGCGACCAAGAACGATACTCAGTAGTATTTCTCATACCGTGCTGCTCAAACTTCAGATACAGCGGATCACCATGAAACTTCAAGCGTTGTCCGTGTTGAGAGCAATAGCCCCTCCACCAAACATTTTTACTACATCCTTCTATCTTGCATATCTTCATGTGTTAATTGTAACACATTGATGCGGTACAGTCTATTAGTACCCAGTGCCCGCGTATGTATTCGTAAGCACACAGGTTGAGATAATATCGAGTGCGTTTGTAGCATCGTAGTTACCCTTGAATTGGATACTCTGGCTGACGATGCTGTCGAGTCCTCGATCCTGTTCCCACTCGGTGAAGTCTACACGAGGGAACTGCATCTGCAGTTTAGACGCTGCCGAACCAAGGAGGGTCATATCAACCGCCTTGTAGGTACCATCAAGCATCAACTGACGATAAGTCTCGTCTTGCTTCAAGAGTTCGATGTTACCTTCAACTGAGAACTGCTGGTTTAGGATGTCATCTGGTTCGGCAGTACCGATAGTCATATCATGCATAGCGTTCGCCGCAATAGTGAGTTCCATCTTCTTGAGCGGGATGACTGGTGCAGCAGCAAGCCCAGCAATGTTAGCAGCGACCTTGAACTGGAGGTGCTGGTGGAGGAACTTGTTACCCAGTGATGTGAGGGTGGCAGTCTGTCGGCTCCAGTCTCGTCCGTAGCGTGACTTTACTCCAACCGTACAGTTCACAATGCCGTTCGTCTCAACGCTGATCTGGAGGCTGTCTACAACCGCTAGAGGGAAGAGTTTAACAGTATCAGGATCTTGGTAGAGCAATGAGAGTGACTGGTGCTGGTTGGTGTTGTTTAGAGCGTAGGTGTGCGTGTATGTCGGGCCACCTGCGATAGTCGGGCTTGCTCCGAGCAGAGACGAGAGGATAATACCAAACGTCTTATCGTTCAAGTTAGATTCAAACTCACCCTCGGCATAACGGTTTGTGACAAAGTTTGCATCTGAGTCAGCTAGGACTCCAAGACCTTCATTCTCTCGTGCGGACATAATCTTGTCGTCAAAGCTAATCGTCGAACGTGGGATAAAGATGGGGTTTGATACAGTTCCTGTACCCCGTGACGATTCTTTCGATAGGAATAGCTCGCCTCGGCGACCTACAAACTTAGTCATTTCTTTTCTCCCTTAATTACTTCAAGTGCTATCTCAGTGGCTTGTTCGTAAGTAAGAACAACGCCATCAATATCACGAGACTTTGTGACGATTTGCTCGATAAGAGCAGCTGCAGACTTCTTGATATGACTATCAATCAAGTGATCTGGATATGTTACTTTAACTGGCATTATTCTCTCCTTACACTAGGTAAATACTATGAACTCTTACTGTAACCTCTGAACTTCTCGCCCAACCGCCTTCGTACTCGACATAACCAGGTTCGCCAATCGTTGCTTCGACGAAGACGACCTCAGTATTATCATCTAGCGTGATGTTGCTATCCATCTGATCGAGAATATCTCCCGTACAGTCTTGGATAGCTTCTTCAGCTTTCTCAAGCCGATCAGAGTTGCTTATGTCCTGACCAATTTGAGCGAGTACTAATATGCGATACCCGAAGACACGTTTGTTCTCAGCTGTGCTGAAGAACTCGTTGTCGCTCGATGAGAAGGTAACGAACGCCGCTGGAAAGCCAGCTGGGTTCTTCTTCTCGTAGGCATAGACTTTGTTCAAAGAGCTAACAGCCGAGAGCTTTGTAATGATTGCAGATTTGATGTTCTTTATAGCACTCATAGACCCTCGCTATTTACATTAGAGCCATCTACTAGGGTAGTCGTCAATAACTTCATGAAGCGTCCCTTGCTATCTGATCTAATACACCCTGTACAGCATCCTCAAAATACCGCTGTACCTTTGGCTCGTCAGACTGAACAGCCTCAAGCAAGAAACGACGTGGTCGCATATACCGAGTACCATCATGAACAAACACGGCATAGTCAGCTGTTGGTGAAACCTCACCACGCAAGTTCGAGAAGAGTGTGCGATGGCTTGCCCGCAAGAAGCCAGTATCAACAGGTGTATTACGCTTACTGTCTCGCTCTATTGTGAATATAGACTGTTGAATGGCCTTATTAAGAGCTGACACCGTTAAACGAGGGGCCTTAGCGAAAGCTGCCCGTATTTCAGCCATATTCTTGATCGTAATATTGATGTTAGCCATCTTGCGACTCTAATACACAGTGAATCGAGTCTAAGAGGCCAGCCCCCTCAAATCTATTGACCGCCTTAACGCTGTATCGCTTGCCTCCTGCGTCTAGTTGGTCTCCCTCTGCTATTGGGCTATCTGGCTCCATGAAACAGTCGTAGAGCGTGCCTATACGTCCCCCAGCGGCATTTGTACGCCCTACATCGAACGGTTGGATGTCAGCCTGGTACGCCGTAAAGGTTGCTGAGAAGTTTTGGTGGTAACCTGCTCCCTGTCTCAGCCGACGGATAGTTATTTCGTGGCTTGGGAAGAAAATCATCTTAAACCTGAGAATCCTATATCTGCATAGGTATCAAGAATGTCATCGAGACCGAGTTGGGAGATGATACTATCCGCTCCAGTAACAGATCCAGATGACGATGGGTCAAAGTATTCGATCTTACGTTGTCCCTCTTGCTTAGACTTGATACCAGTACCACCAGATGAAGTATTCGAGTTAGATAGGTAGGCGGCGAGCGATGCACAAGCCTCGGCTAGATCGTCAGGAATAGTAGCATAGCCAGCATTGTAAACTATCTTCCATGAGTCGTACCCACCCCACCAGCTTCCGATGCCCTGGAGGATACCTGCCGTACTATCTATAAAGTAGTCTCTTGTATCGTAGCTACTGAAGCTATCCTCGTTGTCGGTCACATTCCTATACGAGAAAGATGCTATCGAGTTTACAGGGTAGTTTCTGAGTGTAAGCTCACCCTTCTCACCGCCATCATAGTACTCAGTGTAGTCAGCCGCTTTAAACTTACGCCCCGTATAGCGTTCGATCATCAGTGTCGCCTGATTGATCTTGCGAATTATCAGGTTGTCTTTTGTACCATCGCTTGAGGGAATCCCCATTGATTCCTTAACATCTGCGACGGTTGTGAGAGCGGTTGGTGAGAGTGTAGCCATGTTAGCCTTTCGTTACTGAGTAATCTGAACCTTGCATCATTGCGTCTTTAATCGCTACACCCTTACGGAATAACTCTTTAGCGGAATCGAGTGAAACTGTCATGCGTTCACCCTTACGGCGATTCTTATAGTCTTTAATAAGCAAGATTCTCATACCCTAATACAACGATAATTCGATCACACCGTCAATAACACCACGAAGCCGCCCGAAGGCGGCTCGTGTAGCACTCATGTATATGAGAATTCTAGTGTACTAGATTCCTGTGAGTTTTGCCATAGCCTCTGTGAGCGTAAGTTCAGCATCGACTCGCTTCTCGACACGTACGTGTACGAGGTTCTTCTCGAAGGCACTTGATCCGCCGACAGTAGCGATATCAGATACTCGGACTGATACACCCTGACGATCTACGATCTGGTAGTACTTGAAGTCACCGAAGAGCATGACGCCGTTAGGCAAGTCATTCTGCTCGTAGACTGGTCGTCCCATGATCGTGCTGTATGGGTTACCAGCAAGATTGGTTACGAGGTAGTCGTTGGTGGTGTTCTTAAGTTGTCGGATAGATGCAATCGTACTTGCGTTGGCTACGTAGCTAGCAGTGCTTCGGTAACCCTGCTTAAGCTGGTAGTAAAGACCAATGATGTCATCAGCTGGGTTCGAGCCTACAGTACGTGTGTTCAAGCTGTAGTTCATGATTCCAGTTGGCTTACCTGATCCGTTTCCAGTCCAGAAAGCTTTGTCTTCTTCTTCGGCAAGAGCCTGAACGATCAGACCTGCGATGTAGTTTACTACGCTTCCACCTACTCCAAGCTGTGCGTCGTCAGCAAGCTCTTGTGAGAGAGTGACGATACTAGCTAGTGAGTACGGTGTGAACACGAGTTCGCTGAACTGAGCGGTAGAGGTTTGCTTTACAGCAGCCTCAGAACGCCATGCAGCCTTTGGTCGGGTGTCTAGCTTAGGAAGGTGAACAGTATCCACTGTAGTGTTCATCTGGCTAGCAAGCTGACGCATAACGGTTGCATCTCGGAGGTCTTCAACGATCATGTTCATGAAGTCCTCTGGTACGAGGTATCCACCAGCTGATGGAGTTCCTTCCGTGAGGATCTGGAGCTTCTGCTTGTCACCTGTAAGGAGGGCGTTCATGAAGTGCTTAGTAGTTCCTGAGATCTCGGTGTGAATCTTACCAGCAGCCTTACGCTCTGGGATGACTTCCTTGATTTCAGAGAGCTTATCAACAGTGACAGAACCATACTTCTTGTCGATGATCATAGCCTTAACCTGAACGTCAGCAGTTTCTTTCTTCTCTTCCTTAACTTCTTCTTTGACTTCTTCAGCCATCTTAGCGGAGAGCTTTTCAAAAGCCTTCTCTGCGATAGCGTCAGCAGCCTTCTCGATGCTTTCGGTTTCAGCGTCAGCAGCTTTTGTAACTTCTACATCAGTAGCCTTAGCTTCTGCGAGGATTTCGTTGAGTTCCTTCTGGTTCTCTTCGACGTTCTCGCCCTTAGCAATGAGGTCTTGCAATTCTTTGACTCGACTCATTGAGTGATTTCCTTTTTAGTATCTCTTAATAATTTCTCTGTCAGCCGATCTATGGCTTTCAGATGCCGCATACGTTGCTCTGCTTCGTATGACTTGGAGGATTGAGACCGTAACCCCTTCACCTCGTCCTCTAGAGACTTAATACGCCCTAGAAGTTCTTCTCGATCATCAAATGTGACTTCTTCGTTGTCAATAACTGACTTAATGACCTCTTCGGCAAATCCTTCCTTCTTCAGGGCCTTTGTAGCCTGCATACGGGCCTCTGGGTTAGCAGGTACGTTTACCGCACTGATCTCGAGGAGTTCCTGCTTAATATACTGATTACCCTCTGCCTCTAGAGGGCGAAAACCTACTGAGAACGAGTTGATGATGCCACGCTCAAACATCAGCTTGATTGCACGGGCCTTTTCTGTGATGTCATGGAAAACAGGCTGGAAAACAAGCTTTGCACTCTTGCCACTACCATCTACCTTAATACCCTTAGCATTTCCGATAGCAGGCTCGTTATGATCGTGTCCCCACAAGAGAACAGGGTTAGCTTTGAAGTTCTTTAGATCCCATCCATCTACAAGAACTTTCTCACCGTGACGGTCTTCTACTGACGATGAAGCCACTGCAATAAGTGTGCCGTCTTCCTTCTTCTCTAGTTGGGCTTTAACGATATAATCCATGGTTCCTCGCTTGTTTGATTTAAGCAAAAAACATAGGGGCTAGCTCGTCAAGAACTCTAGCCTGCCCCAACCTGGTATGTCATCTGTCTCCTGCCAACCTTTTGTATATCGTTGGTCTCTGAACTCGTCTTTACTCCACCTATTAGGGGTGAGGTTAGTGTCGTGCCTGATGTCCACATTAGGCAGAGCAGACTCCCATCGCTGTGACTTGAAGTCATCTACACGCTCGGCTCTATTGTGCGTACCTGGTTCGAAGCCCATCTTGCGGCTAAATCCGTCTGCCTCCACTCTCTTAACTCGCTCTCTATAGTGCTGAATGGCAAGCTCTCGGTAGCAACACAGGCCAGACAGTTGTCTACAATCATCGGTACGCATAGCATGCCCGTCTTCTGCCCGAAGCTTCCACACGTTAGTATTGTAGTAGTAGACGTCTTGTTTCTCGGGGATAAAGTCGAAATGAGAGGGGTGATAGAGTACATCATGCTCACAAAAGAAGACAATATCGGTGTCTAGGGCCTCCAAACCAGCCAGTATTTGCTTGAACATAGTCAGGTACCCACGCTCTAGTGGCATATGTATGTTGTCACCGAAATCTATCGGTTCAAGGGAGATAGAGACAATCCGCCGCCCTTTCATGCCTTTAGAGATAGAATCCTGCACTTTCTCCCGTATCTTAGGGTTTACCTTGTTATCTGTGTAGAATATGGCCCCTTTAGACACGTCCCAGTCAGGTACAGGAGAGAACTTATCCACGAGCCACTGTAAAGGATAGATAGCTTTGTCCCATTTGTTATTGAACCATAGCTCTCTCGAGTATTCACGAGCCTTACTGATCCCAGGATTAGGGTATGGGAATGTAAAGTCTCCGTTGGTTCTGAACATGTGTGCATACCAAGTATCGTGATTGACCACGACTCTCCCTCCAGATAGCCACGTCTTACAGGCAACCTCGACGCCTTGCTGCCCCCATGAGCCATGTGCCTCATCACAAATGTCCAATTCCCAGTACTTCTCTCGGGTGAGCATGAAGCACGAGCCCTGTATAGACATTGTTTCAGTGATTCCATCTTTCAATCCTTCTATGTATTCGGGCCGACTCTTATACTCACCGAAGTATTGGAAGTGGAGAGTGTTATCGAACCTATAGGATGTACTCTGAGGGTTGGTCTTGGGATTCCATACTACTTCCTTATGGGTGTCTCCTCCGCAATCGGTACATGCCCCGCTCGGGCCTTGGTATCTACGGTGCCCCTTATCACACACCCAATCAAAGGCGTGCAGATTCCTCATGACGGGTATCATCGTCCAGTTATCATGCATCTTAGCCATCATCTTTACATCGAAGCCCTTGTCTACAGCACAGTGAGCATCTATCTTCATAACGTACTTAGCTTTAGATAGCCTACACAGTTGGTTGGTCATAGCCCGCTGTCCAATGGACTCATCGTAGTAGACGACTGTTACTCTCTCGTGCTGTTCTAACTCAGGCAGAGCCCATTCGCCATCTAAACCGACAATGATCTCGGTATCACCCTCGATGTTACTGAGTAAGTCTTCTACGGTGCGAGCGAGAAACTCCTCGTTCCTACTTGGTATGAGGATACTTAGCGTTTGATCCATAGCCATGTCGCTGCTCTATCTCCCCGCAACACATACCAGGGCTTAATTCCGTGTGAGTATGTCCAGGCTTGTACAACGTCCTTCGTATGATTCACTGCACCGCCTGTAGTGCGTCTGTAGTCATGTCCTGCTACTATTCCACCCTTACGTACCTTCTTCTCCCAAGCAGCGATATCTAGTGTGACATTTACGAAGTCGTGAGCAGCGTCGATATATACAAAATCTAGCTCACCATCAGCAAAGTTCTTCACAATGTCTTGGCTAAACCCTTTGACTGCCTCATAGTCATACCCCTTCATACGTTCTATGGTGTTCTGATACATGCCGTCCAATTTCTCTTGGGTAACATGATCTCGGTACCCCTTATAGGCTGTCCAGGCGTCTACTCCGATAAGGTGCATTTCTGGATTGCCTTCACACAGGGTCCTGGAAAATACACCACTCTCTACCCCTAATTCTACTCCGATACGGAAACCTAGTTCCTTGAATAGCGTCCCAAGCTCATCTCGGCTGTTGATAAGCTCTATCGGCAGTCTCTGCCCTGTGTACTCAGGTAACGATATCATGGAGCTGCTCCTCCCAATTCTCGGGCCACCCTGGTAATGGGGCAAACCGTTTAATTATTTCTGCAAATGGGATAGTTTGTTTACCCCACGCCTTATCTATCATCCACTTTTTAGTGTACTGAGCCCCAATGGGGAGTTGACTATGATCGAGACTGTATCCCCGCCCATATGTCTTTCCCTTGTGTAGGTGGGCATACCAGACTCGCTTGTTCGTAACCAACCTGCCTCCAGAAGACAAGCACTTAAGTCCGATCTCTTGGGCTTCGTTCCAGAATGTTCCGTAGTGTTCTTCATCCATTAACTCCAATTCGTAGAAGTAATCTCTATGCATGTACCAACAGCTGCCCTGGAAACTAAGATTATCGTCGGTATCGTATAGAGGATTATCAAGCCTCTCACGTATTCGCTCAGTCCAGATTCTGCCATTGAGCCCAGGGCCACCGAAATCAGCAGGATTATCAGGCCAAGAAAGAAACTCATAGTCAACATCAGGTTTACCGACATCTTGAATCTCCCATCTTTCCGCGTCCAGCCGCTTACGCCTAGGTATAACAACCCAGTCTTTTTCACAGTTTGCCTCCAGTGTTTTATCGTACCCCTGCGATACCATGCAGTGAGCATCAATCTTTAGTATATGTGTACCCTTAGCTAATGCCACGCCAGCGTTAATACCAGCTCTCAGCCCGTGTGACACGCCCCTATGAATGATATGTACTCGTGGGTCAGTCTTCAGTGGTGGATCATGCCAGTACCCGTCCATAATGACGATGATCTCTATCTCACCTTCAGCCTTAGCTAAAAGATCCTCCACAGTATTAGGAAGGAACTGCTCATTTCTGCTAGGTATAATTACGGAAATCACTTAACGAGTCTGCCCCTTGTGAAGTTACCCCTATACTAGCACAAAAGTGCTGCCCTACCCAATCTACTTAATGGACGCCAGTTCAGCACTATCCGCCCCATCAATCTGTCTACGTCCCATAGTGCTAGAGATTGTGTTCCCATCTGGGAAGC
>ERZ650304.1112-NODE-1112-length-10984-cov-4.904749_pt1 | contig 10984 bp, 11 predicted proteins | sample MGYA00376240_ERZ650304 | MGnify/ENA primary metagenome ERZ650304 (study PRJEB26733, sample SAMN07839271) | wastewater metagenome | biome: small river; feature: stream; material: water | place: USA: North Carolina | collected 2016-03-01 ...
GCGGCGGCTTTGTTTTCTTGTACAGCCGAAAGAATGGATCAAGACTGGAAACGGTTTGTGCATCCAAAAGGCTGGCATCGTTGCGAACCAGGGCCGTTTCAGGGGGGTAAATATCCGGTCTTTTATGAGATGAGGATAAAGTTCGATTCAAGCTGTGCGTATGAGTTCAGGGATACCAAAGGCGCAATTGCTGAGAACCAATATGACTATAACAAGGCCGGAGGATGGACCTTTAAATATTGGGATTCACAAATACATTCCTGTTTAGTGGGATGGCGTTGGGGGATCGAGTCTAAAAAGATCGAGCTTACATTTTACCATCATTCAAATAAAACCGCCGTACACATTACTGACCCGGTGGCAATGGTCGGATTTTATGAAGAGGCGATTTACCGAATGTACCCAGATTACAAAACAGGGTTGATTTATGAGACCTTGGAAGCTGGGGGAGTAGTACATGAAAATTCCTTTGTGATGCCCTACATCATCGGTTATGACGGCAGGGAAGACGGAAGGGAGAGCCAGTGCTGGTTTGGTGGCCAGGAAAAAGCACCGCACAAAATCATTTTATTTAAAAAGCAAACGAGGAAACAATGAAAAAAGCTATTGTTTTGGCCGTGAGTTTACTCATGGCCTTTGTTGTTTTTGGTCAGGAATTGACGGAAAAGCAGCGGAAATTGGAGCTGGACAAGGACAAAAAAGAGTTTCTGAAGCGTACAAAGCAAGGTGAAATTGGTGTTTTCCCAGGGGAAAGTATTGAATTTACCAGGGGGTTCACGGCAAATGCAGCAGCGGCGGTAAGCTGGGGAGCGGTTCGCATTGGGGGCGAGAAGTATCGAGGGTATTTGAAGACGAATGCAGCGGCGGAAATCTATTTTGGGGTTTTTGACACTGGGTTGCCAAATCACCCGGATGTAAACAAAGTTGTTTTTCGTCATAGGAATTTTATTGATGGGGAGAGCGTGGATGATTTGCATGGCCATAGTACGCATGTATCGGGTTCATTGATAGGAAACCCAGCCGGAGGCATGATAAGCCCCTCAGCGGGGCTGGCTGACGCCGGAAAGGGAAAATTAATGATCTACAAGGTGCTTTCAAATGGCGGTTTCGGGTCAATGGATGGAATCACGAGTGCGGTAACGGTCGCAATCGAGGATGCCAGGGAGGTAATGGCCAAGGGAGGTAAGGTAATTTGGAATTTTTCGCTGGGGGGAGGAACGGGAAGTTACCCGCCTTTAGCGGATTTATTCAATAAGGCCATAGGCATGGGGGTAATTATCTGCTGTGCAAATGGGAATACATATGGGAGAGGGGTGAATTTTCCAGCAAATCACCCGGGTAATTTGGCAGTTTCAGCAGGCAAACAAAGTGCTGGTTCGATGATCATTGCGGATTTTTCCACGTATGGCCCGGAAACGTGGGGTATTGCCCCAGGTGAGGAAATACTTTCGTGCCTGCCTGGGGGCGCGTATGGAAGTTGGAGCGGGACAAGTATGGCCACGCCAAACATGGCGAGTACATTGGGGGCGTATTGGTCGGTAAATTCAAAATTGACGGGTGCCCAGGTAATTGAAGCAGTAAGAAAAGCGGGAATTGATTTGGGGCCAATTGGCAAAGATGAGAAGTACGGAAATGGGGAATTTATTTTTGATAAATTGTTTTCAGGGACTCCCCCACCCCCGGCACCGGATCCAGAATGCGCAACACCATTGCCTGATAAAATATTGGTCAAGTCAATAAGCAGCAGCGGCGCAATTCTTTACTGCTCCCAGGTGGCCAAAAATTACAATTTCCGATACCGGCAGCTTAATACACCGGATTGGAAAGAAACAAATTGGCAATTCAATAATGTGGCCATTCTTGGACTGAAGAGTAACCAGGTGTACGAGGTTCAGGTGCAAATTGAATGCAGCACTGGCAAGCGGTCAGTGTTTAGTTTTTCGGCAGCGTTCAAGACATTGGCCGAATCGGTTGACCCGATTAAAAACTATTTCGAGTGGAAGAGTTACGCGACGCCACCAGGAGATGGTTTAGTAATGAACTGGAAAGTGAGTGGACAAACGCAGATGCAAAGCACAAGGTTGACCAACATAAAGTTGAGGGTTTACACCAATGGGTTTGAGCAAATGCAGGATAAAGTAATGAAAGAAGTGTATGAATTTTTCAGCCCAAATAGAGGTTTTGTACTTCGACCAAATGACGACAATGAGACGGCCATCCGCTGGGGTGGCCATTTCCTTTTGATGAAATTGAAAGAAGTATTTGGACCAGGGGGAACAAAGTTCGAGCTTGTGGGTATCTGTGGCGAAACATCAGGGGGATATAGTGGCGTTAGATACAACGATATCACAAATTTTGTGATGCCCATGGGTGAAGCTGCGGCAATCGGTTTTTTTGAAATACCGGATAACACAAAACCAAAAAATTGGTGGTATGAGTAAGAAGCAAAAAGTTATCAAGTACAGGGCTACTGCATTTGGTAAAAAAAATCCTTTTATTGCTTTCATTAAAGGGAAACGGGTTGGAGTTGGGGCATCAATTAAGGCGACGCCCAATCCCCCATTGTCGCCTTTTATCATTGCTGAAGCGACGAGCGAGCAATATGGGGAACTTTTTAACCGTGGACTTTCAAAATGGGTAGAAGCTTATGAAGAAAACGACGAAATTTCTAACGCTGGACAGTCCGATACCGGAAACTCCTGACGTCAGAGACCTTCAAAAAAATTTGAATGAACTGGGCATTATTCCATACATGGGGAACAATGCCGGGAAAAGTCTTTTGATTTTGGATTTGATCAGGACGGCTTGTAAGTTGAGCCCTACGTTTGTGTCCACAATCAAGGATTTGAACACGTTTTCTTTTGGAGCCTATTCAGAGATTGGAAGAGTACCAGTGCCAGGGCTTAAAATTCCTAAAGTTGAGTTGCCATTGAACCAACAGGAAAGTTTTGGTGAACAGATGGCGCAGTATGGATTGCCTCTAAATTCGATCATTGACGTGGCGAAAAAATTGAATAGGCATTATCACGAATCAGGAAATGCTTATTTCAGGATCAAAAGAGTAACGGTTGCGGGGGTTGTCAAGTATCGAATTTTCGCAGATCATTATTTGAATTGTGGGTATTTGGTGCCAGCAAAGGGTGAAGAGGATCGAAAATTCTTATTGATTTCGCCGTATTTGATGCATCCTACGAAGTTAAAGGATAGCCAGGACTACAAGATACTTGAAGCAGTAGAGCCGGGAGAGGATTTAATTTGGAAGAAAACAGGGAGGAATACGGAGGAAGCGGTGGTACACATCAAATTCGATGACGGTGGAGACCGGGAAGGGTATTACGGTAGCAGTTTGCAATTGACTACTTTGTTGTCTTTGTACATCGACTATTACAGTACATTGAGGTTTGCCAAAATCTCCAAAACTGATTTGATTTCAAAAAAAATCATCACGATGGAAGGAGCTGACCCGTCAATGATGGATCAGGAATTGTACGATGAACCGGATGCGATTGATGGGTACATTGAGGAGGAGGTAAAGGTGGCCGGAGGGCATAAGGCAACACCTAGAAAAAAAGATAGGTTTGAGGAAAATGTGCTGGCATTAAAGGAGATCACAACAAATTTTGGAGATGGTGAGCTGGCGAGTTCTTTGGGGGTTGTTGAATTTCCTTTTGGAAGCAAGGAACCAGGCTCAATTGATCTGGAAGTAAACCGAGACACGGCTTTTGACACATTTGTGACGGGAGTGGCTGTTCGCCAAATTAGCGCGGTAAATGGTTGGGCTCCTGAGCTGACCGGATTGGCTGGAGCAAAGGCTGGCATCGGTAGCAATGTTTTGAAGGATTTGTTTTTGGTGAAGAGAGCAAGCACGATACTTCCCTTACAAGTGTTTTGGCAAGGGGTAATAAATGCAGTTTTGAGTCAATTGCCGGAGGTAAACAGCTTGAAATTGGGGGTTATCTTTTCGGACAATGTTAGCGACTTAATCAGTGAATTGACGCAAGAAATTGCGCAAACACCTGATGCCGGAGCTGATGTAAATGTAAGCATATGAAAACCATAGTACAGCCAAGGGACATTTTGAAATATGCAAACATTGCATTGCCTGCGGCAGCTTGCAATTTCCGATCATTGGCCCATATTGAAGAATTTGAATTTAGGCACACTTTAGGGCTTAATTTCAGGTCGGCATTGATAGCGGAAATGGAAGACTACACGGCAAAGCCTTACTACCAAGTTGGCACAGCGTACAATTTGGGAGATGTGGTAAAGTATCAAAGCGGTGAAGTGGTGGAGTATTATGTGGCCAAGGAGAACACAAGCAACGTACCGAGTGATGTGAACAAATGGGGGATTGCACCAATTTTCAAGCCTGGGGATTGCCAGGAGAAATTCAACGAGGTTTTGTGTAATTACATTCTACCTTGGTTGAGTTTGTCGGTAGCAATCAAAAAGGTGCCAACGGTTCACACGATAATTTCAGATAGGGGATTGATACAATACCAGGGGGGAGAATACGCAACGGCAGATGATAGCCAAAGGAATTTTGTAATTAAGGCTTTAGAGTCAGAAAGGCTTTTGGTTTATTCCAATATGCTGAATTACTTGATTAGGAACAAGGCAGATGCTTGCTTTTCCACAATTACATTTAAGGAGGAAAACGGGTGCTGGTGTGTTCAAAAGAACAGAGTACATGAACGGTACCGAAGATACCAATACAAATTTGGGTAGTTTTGAAGTCGTAATTAATTCAGCACTTAAAGCCATGCAGTTGGCCGGAGCGGAGTTGGTTGAAGATCAGGAATTTGAAAGAAGGGAGAAAATATGCCAGGGGTGCAATGATTTTGTAAACCTGGGCTGGAAGGGGTTCGAGGTCAAGGGCTGCGGAATTTGCAAGTGCCCATTGGTCACAAAGGGCCGCACTTCTAAATATTTCTCATTCTCAAAAATGAAAGTGATTGACACCAAATGCCCGTCAATGGATGGCGATAAATGGTCAAAACCTTAAATCACATGGGGGCATATGACAATGCCGGGAAGTGGAGAGGCAATGCCGAAGCGGACAAAAACAACGCTATTCGAGTTGCATCTACCACACCGGGAACACCACAAAAAGACACGGCAGCGGTAACCATTACTTCCCGCACTTGGTTCACCGGGTTTGTGTATACTGGCCGGAATGGCGTTGCGCGAATGGTTGAAGGTTTCAGCATTCCAAAAGCTGACATCCAGGCAATCAAGCGGAAGATCACTGAAGAGATCGAGCGCGACGAAATTGACACCGTAGTTGAAGTGATCGCCACCGATGCAAACACAACCACATTCAACCATATGGGAAGTGGTATTTTGGTTTCGCTGCGTTACGATCAGACGACCACGGCAACAACAAGGGGAGCGCTCCCAGCGTAGAACCGTTGTAAAATACTGTAAATGGGTTGGGTGAAAGCTTGACCCTTATTTTTTTAAAATCCTTAATGAAACTGAAATGAGTAAAAAAGCAGCAGCAAAAGTAAAATTGCTGGAAGGTATTGCCCTTTGGTTGGCCGAACAGGGGGGAGACCTGGCCGAAAAGAAAATCAAGCAGGCGCTAAAGGATGGAAGCCCGGAGGAAAAACTGGCTGACATCTTTTTCCGGGTCACTGATGATATTGTGAAACGGATTAGTGACCTTGACCCAGAGAATGCCCAGCAGGTAAAAGATGCCCTTTTCAGTGGCATCCGCGACCGGATCCGGCCTTTTTTGGTAGAACTTACCCAGCCCGCATTGGATGCAATCAAAAATGCTGATGATAAAGCCATCGCTGATTATATCCGCGACATGCTTTATGACATCATTGGCATCTATACCGATTCTGAAGAGGGGAACAAAGAACAGCTTAAGGCTTTGTTCAATGAATTGCGGAAGAGTGACCGTACTAAAACCGTTGTTCTGGATAGCCTTATTTTGAACCGTTTGTTTGCCCGGTGGAAGGGAACGCCCAAAGAAGATTATTATATTTTCTTAAAATCTCTTTTGGAGGAGGTTTGGGTGCTGGTTCAGGATGATGATGAAAGCACTGGGGTACAAATCGCAGTGGCTGGAATTGAAGCAAAGCTTAAAGTACTACTGGGTAAATAGCTTTTTTCGGTTTTTTTTGGGGTGAAACAGGGGGGTGGCCATTGATTTGGTCACCCTTTTTTATTTTTTTTACCTTTTTTTGAAAAATAATTACGTTAATAACTTGACTAAGGTTAGTGCCTAATGTATCTTTGTGAGGTAATCAATAAAAAACATCGTTAACAGTCAAAAACACACAGTCATGAAGTTTTCAAATGCAATCAAAGCAGCACACAAAAACAACACCCAGGTAGTAACAATGGGCAATTTTTATGGGATCGCGTACAAGGGTCACACCATCCAGTTCGGCAAAAATGGCACAACTGAAGAAATTACCTCACCTTATGTTTTGCGCGATGGTCAGCAAGATGACCCAATGACCGATTATTTTCCCGGAACATTCTGCGATAATTTGGGACAAGCATTCAAAATGATTGATCGCTTCGAGAAAAACCGCATCGAGAATGAAGCAATGGAAGCAGCCTATGAAATGGAAATTGCTAAATTGGCTGAGGAGTTGGCAGCCGATGAGGTTCCCGCTGAGGAGGTTCCAGCCAATGTAGCTCCAATCACCAGCAAGCGCAATCGCCGCGAGTCAGTGGTACGGAATGGCGATAATAGTGGAGAGATCGCAGTAATGGAAGCCCCAGCAGCACCCGCCCCCGCTCCTACCCCAGTGGATGAGCCAAAGTATCAAGCCCAGCAGATCATGGCTGAAATTCTTAACCCATCGTTGTCCAACAAATATGTGGCCATTAGTACCTCTGAAGTGGTAAATGAGCTGATGGGAATGGGCTTCAGCATGCGGAACAAGATCAGCCAGAAGGGCAAAAAGGGGGGCACTGGTATCCACTCGATCAGAATGTACGCCAATGATTTTGTGGAGATCAATGGCGACAAAATGCGCCCTGAAATCATTATCACCAATTCATTTGACGGAACCAGCGCCTTTAAGGTTTCGGTAGGTATCTACCGCTTAGTTTGTTCCAATGGCCTTACGATCCTTGACGAAGATTTTGGGTATCTGAAGTTGCGCCACATGGGCACCCCCGCTGAGACTGCAATGGAGATCGTAAAAGAAATGGCCGTCAAGGCACCTGCTGCACTTGAGTTGGTGAAGAAAATGCAGGAAAAAGTTTTGACGGAAAAGCAGGCGATCAGCTTCGCGATGGCCGCAGCAAAAGCCCGCTGGAATAAAGAGTTTAGCAAAGAACAAGCCGAAGCGCTGCTGGAAGCTGCACGGCCTGAAGACGGTGGCCGGTCATTGTGGAATGTGTTCAATGTTATCCAAGAAAAATGCATGAATGCGGGTTTGGAGATCAAAGGCCTAAAGAGAAAAACGCGCCAGATCAATAATGCTTGGTTATTCGAGAAAAAGAACAGCGAGCTTTTCCAATTGGCTGCCGAGCAGTTGAACTAAAATAAATCACCTGGGGGGAGGGGGCAACTTCTCCCCTATCAAATCCAAAAAAAATGAAAACATTGCTTGATGTTATTATTCAGATTTGTATTTGGGGGGGCATCATTGGATGCGTAGCCGCGATCTGGCAAACAAGACAAGTCAGAAAGGAATTGAAAAAAGCTCAACAACAACTTAAAAATAACCGCGATGTCTGGAAAGAACCAAAGTAAAAACGAATGCATCACGTTGCAGTTGAAGAGGAACCAGGTCGGACGCAACCAAGTGTGGTTAAATGGTAAGGAACTTGACCCGGATGTTAGCCGGAAAGTACGGGACCATTCACCAGGGGGATTTGAATGGGGATACCTGGGGAGTGGCCCTGCTCAATTGGCCTTATCAATTTGTTTGGAGTTGTGGCCGGATGTTGCTACGCGACTTTACCAGGACTTCAAAAAAATGTACATTGCGCCTTTGAAAAAAAGCGATATTGTAGAGGTCAATTTGAATGTGGGAGATTTTGAAAGGATCGTTTGGAATGCCAGGGAGGAAAAGAAAGCCCAGGACGAGCTATGGGGAGAAATTGAGAAGGAAAAGAACAATAAAGATATGACGGACGAGCTTCCGTTCTAACAAATGGGGTTATAGTTGATCGAGGGGGCGGCACTTAGGTGTTTGCCCCCTTTTTTTTATTTTTCCGTTTTTTCCGGTTTATCGGGAAAAAGGAGGGGTTTAAAAAGTTTTTACAGGTAGGGAAAAAGTGATTGTGCGAGGAAAAGGATTAAGCTGGAACAAGTGAAACGGCACGCTCAATTGCGTGATTGATGTAAAATTTTTTTGATTCGGTTACCCTTGAAAACTTATAAATATCTTTGATGTTCAGTTCGGTAAATTCGATGCCGTAGTACCTGCACTTGTTGTATTTGACAAAGCGCAAGGCTTGTACATAGTTGGTCAGGGTATCAAATCCCCTTAGCGTTAAAATTTCCTGCTGCATGCCCAGGCGGTGCCTCTTACTGGCAATAAAATTGGCCACTGAAGCAGTGATTCTGCTGATAATGGTATTTTCAGCCAGTTCCTCAAATGTATCCCCAAAGGGCATAAGGGCGTAAAATTCGCCCTTTCTTTCGGTTACGCTGACCTGACCGGAATACAGTTGTGCCTCTTTTTTCATCCAATCTTGCTCCAGGTCGCGGCCAATGCCTTTTAGTTCTGGACGTGGTTGGATGTCGGGCTCTTCCATGTTGAGGCGGCTTTGTAAAATCGTTTCAAGCGTTTTTAATGATTGTTCAGTAGTAGCCCTTACATCATCCAGTAAGGGCTTTTTCAATTCATCCCTGCACCTGTTTATGTACGCCTGAAGAGATTCTAAAGGAACCGAAAACGGATCAATTTTTTTGTGGTTGCTCATGTGTGGTTTTATGGTTGTGATGATAAATCAATGCTGTACAAAAATTCGAGTAGGTCAATTTGATCTAAAATAAATTGTTCCTGAGCGGGATCCGTTTCTATTGATACAAGAAAGCGAAGCCACTCTATTTGTTCCTCAATTGGCACAAGCTTAGGGGAGGGAACGGCCGTATTACCTCCCCCTGCTAAAAAGGTTCTTTTGGGTTTGGGTTTGGGTTTGAGGATTGAGAATTTGCCCTTTTGCCGGATTGATAGGCGTGCATATCTGCGCGAGTCAATTTGCCATCGCCGTCAACATCTACCCCGCCATTTGTTTCGCTCATGTACCAAAGAGTACGGAGACCAACGGCACCACCATAGGCTTGTTTTGCCATAAAGCCCAGGGCAAAAATAGAGGTGAAAATGATACCTGTTTGAGCCTCTACCCTATCCTTGTTCTTTTGGTTGAAGTCCTTGACCTCAGAATTGATGGCTGAAAGTGTTTCTTTTTGGTCAGCTTCATACTCTTCTTTGGATGCCAAAAGTTTCTTCATTTGTTCATCAAGTCCAGCTTTGTACTTGTTGTAAAATTTGGCTTCAATCTGACCCCTGGCCCATCCTTGGTCTTTAGGCAGCAGTTTTTTAAATGGTTTCATTGATGGCTGATCCAGTGAGTATTGCCAAGCATTTTTTAGCTGCTTATCTACCTTGGCAATTTCAGCAACTACCCGGTCAATATTTGGCTGAGTTTGGGCAATGATTGCCTTTCTTTCTGCTTCCAAATTTCGGGTAGTATCTTTCACGAACTGGTCAGCAATTGGCTGCTGAATAGTCTTTACCGCTGTATAGTCGATGGTGTAAAACATGATCACAAGCTTGGCCAGGGCAATGGTGAAGCCTACCTGAATAATCCGTGAAGTAATGGAGTAACGGGCTAAATCATCATCCTGAGCTGGGGCAGCGGCTGGCTGGGGAGTTGCAAGTGAACCCAGGGAACCAGGAGCTGGTGAAGCCGCAGGAACGGCAGCATGCCCTTTGAGCTTCTTTTTAAAGTTCTTTCTAATGTCGATCCAAACATGCTTGTACAAAAGGGAAATTGTATTGTGTACGATAATTTCAATGAAGTTGCCCAGTGCCAAATCAGTGATAAGCCACATCACAAAAGCAATGACGCTGGAAATGGAATAATTTACCCAGGTTGGGGGGTTGTATTGTTGCATCCCCTGGCTGACCATAAAGAAGGTACCCGCACCTGTAATGATGGTTACGGCCCAGGCGGATCCAAGCTGAACCAGGGCGAGCATGTAATCAATTTTATCATTGGCCGATAAGCTGAATTTTACATGTGTTGCCCTATTCAAAGACATTAGCCAAGTCCATGCGGATTTTGCTTGGGTAATTAAATCAGGAATTTGATGTGCGACAGTTGCCATATTTGATTGTTTTTTCAGTGTAAAACCAGAGGTTTTTTAAAGAAAATTTAAAGGAAATTTCGATATAGTGCCAAAAGTATAAAACGGAAACGAAAAAATCAATGGGGAGGTTTCAAAACGCATTAAAAAAATAATAACCTTTATTTTTAAAATAATTACATTAACGACTTGACTAAGTTTGTTACGTTATGTATCTTTGTGGGGTGATCGGTTAAAAACATCGTCACAATCAAAAATCAAAGCCATGTACAATTTCATCGTTAAAAGACCAATCAGAATAGCAGCAGCAACAAGAACCTATAAGTTTTCCACTAAAGAGGAGGGCGTTGCTTTCATGTTGAAATACGGTTTGATGGATCGGGTAATTGACATTTTTGTTTGGTAAAAAAAAGCCAAGGGGCGGAAGCCCCTGGCATAAATCAAAGCACAATGAAAAACTTTTCTCAACAAGTTGTGGATGCTCAAAATGATAATGACCTTCAGGTGATCATTGATGAAATTGGGATTAATCTTTTCCTGAGCTCTAATAAAATAGAGAATCGATGTTTTTAATCCACTAAAGCTGTAGTCCAAATCCTTGATCTGCGGTTCGCCGAACCTGAACGCATAAGGATCACCAAGTTTTGCATGTTTGTCTATCAGAGGCCCTCCCGGATAGGGCAAATTAAG
>ERZ650304.1113-NODE-1113-length-10982-cov-92.099387_pt1 | contig 10982 bp, 12 predicted proteins | sample MGYA00376240_ERZ650304 | MGnify/ENA primary metagenome ERZ650304 (study PRJEB26733, sample SAMN07839271) | wastewater metagenome | biome: small river; feature: stream; material: water | place: USA: North Carolina | collected 2016-03-01 ...
CTGACATAGGCGGAACAGGAGGTATAGGATTATGAAATACAAACTAACAGATAAATACGTAACAGTAGAAATTCAAAGCCCTTCATCTTATTGGGTTACTGTTATTCCTTATGATACGGCGACAATAAACATACCCACTCTGCCTGCGTGGATAACGGCTACCGATGACGGAACGAATAAAATATTAACATTAGAATTTGAACCTACTGTAGCCAGTGAAACTTCTTACGATTTTGATGCTTTTACGGTTTACGTTTCGGTTGTTTCTACCGCTACAATGTTTCCCGCTATTGAAGCATGTTGCACCGATTCGTTAAATATAGGATGGTTTAACCGTTTAGGCGGCTGGCAGAACTTTAACTTTGCCTGTAAGAGAATATATCAAATAGAAGGTGATGCTTCTAAAACGTTTGTAAACGACATTACATTAAAATATTCAGATATTAACGATGTATTCCAAGCTGTAGAGGTTATAGCTGATGTATTCAATAGAAAACAATTAGATTACATTGCTACTTTAGGATATTCGATACAGGCGTTTCTTTATAACTCAGACACTTTAGCGTTCGACATACCTATTTTAATTGACCGAAAAAGTATATCTAAGTATGACAAATACGGCATAGGTGAGAAACAATTCCCTTTCCCTTATTCGTTCCGGTTTATTTATGCTAAAAAACTATTAATCCAAACGCAGTGATAAAATTTATCCTAAATAATTACGAAGTTGATTTAATAGGTGATGAAGATTTTGTAGTTACTTATGAATGCTCGAACGAGTTTAAGTTTAATTCAAATAACTCGGTAGAGATAACAATTCCTGAAACCGCTAAGAATTTAAAAGCAGTTGAAAGGAATAATGTAATTGTAAACGATTCCAAATTACCGTATAATTTTATCCCGTGTCAAATATCTATTAATGGTATTGATATGAAAATGGAACAAGCTGTTTTACTTTCGATAAGCGGCGGGATTAATTTAAGATTATTCGGGGGTAATATTACTTTGTTCTCAGATGTTAAAGATAAATCAATTCAGGATTTAGACTTAAGCACTTACGACCATACAAGAAACTGGGCTTATATGTCCAGCCACAGAAATACAACTACAGGTATTTTATATCCGATTATAGATTATGGATTTTTAAGCACTTTAAGCGATGATATAGAAATAGCGAACCTTTACCCATCTATTTATTATCATAACGTTGTGAGCAAGATAATAAGCGAGGCGGGCTATACTTTAGCAGGGGACTTACAAACCGATGAAGATTACTTAAAATTGCTTCTGCCTTTCTCGAATAAAAATAGTTATGTTGACCCTGCTGTAGTTACTTCTTATTTATTCGAGGCTGCGTTAGAAGATAACATAGCCTCAAATGTTTACGGGGCGATTAGCTTGGTTACGTTGAAATACTTTAGAGAAATATCAGACCCTGCAAACCGTTTTGACGGGATTTATTATTATCCGGCTGTCACAGGTTCGTATACGTTTCACTTAATCCATAGAATCCAATTACCAACAGTAGGCACTCAAGTTGGGTTAGCTATTCATAGGATTAGAGCAGGAGTTGATACTGTTTTGCAGGTGTTTTCAATCGCTGATTATACAAACCTATTTACCATTACTTGGGAGATGGATTTAAACACGAATGCTTTTAACTTAAAAAAGGGTGATAAAATTTATATCGACTTAGCTGTAGATAACGATGCGACCACGAACACGGAAACTACATTCGAGTTAATTTCGATTGATAATACCTCAGTTGGTTATGATGAGTTTTGGGAAGTAGCACCTAACTTACCAAACATAAAACAAGGTGAACTATTGAAATATATTTTTCATGCCTTTGGATGTATAGTGCAGTGCGATGATTCAAATAAAATTATAACAGTTACAAAATTATCCACAGTAAAAGATAACACTTTAAACGGGCAGGGCTTAGACTGGAGCGATTTATTGGACAGGAGCGGCGATGAAATTTCGTTCACTCAAGACTTTGCTCAGGTAAATCATTTAACCTACCAAGATGAGGAGAATGTTATTAAGCCTGTTGGGACTGATTACGATTTACTATTAAATAATAAATCATTACCGCCTGAAAAAGATTTATACACAGCACCATTTGGAGCAAGTGAAGTGACCCAATCGTTTACATTTTTTCAAAATGTTTGGCGGGTGGATATTAACGGTGCTTCAGGTGTTAAACCAAGAGTATTAGTAAGTAATTATATTACGTTAGACGGGACTTATCATTACACCTATAACGGGTCAAATCAATCCACAGACACCGATGGGAACGTTCCGTATTTTATTGATTTAGGTTTTAATTTAGGTTTTGAAAACGGCTTGAGGTATGGTAAAATGAAAGACAGCTTAGAACTTTTAGTGAACCCAAAACAATTAAAATGTAAACTCAGATTAAAACCGATTCACATTAACCAGCTTAATTTTTCACTACCTGTTTGGTTGGATTATTACAAGTCATGGTTTTATATTGCTAAAATTAACCAGTTTAAATACAATTCAAGTGATTCAACAGTAGTAAATTTAATCAAATTATAATGGAAAAGACAGTCATTTTAGATATAAAACTGGATACGGGGCAAAGTTTATCCGATGCCGCTAAACTCAGAGATGAATTATTAGCGTTAAAAGATGCCCAAGCAGCAAATAAAAGAGAAACTCAGGAGCAAAAAGAACTTTACGAGGCTCAAAGTGCTTCTATTAAGTCCGTTCAAGAGAGAATAAATCTATTAACACAGGCTGTAAAAAATCAAGAAACTGCAAATAAAAGCAACTCAGGCTCATTTAATCAGTTGCAAGCGGCTTATAAAGTAGGCGAGGCTTCGTTAAAGGCTTTAACCGGAACGATGAAGCGCAATGAAGATGGCTCAATAGCACTCACTAAAGAATATTTTGACCAAAAAAAAGCAGTTGACGAGGCGAAAAATGCACTTCTTTTGTTCAACGCAGGGATAAGTCAGGGTAATTTAAATGTAGGTAACTATGATAATACTTTAACTGGCATGAGGCAGAAACTCGCCGACTTAGAGGTAGTTATTCAAAATACCGATGTTGGGAGTGAGAAATTTTTAGAAGCCCAAAAGAACGCCGAAAAATTAAAAGGTGAAATTCAGCAGGTATCGGGTCAATACGATAGCATGGGTAACAAGGTTGCAAAAAACCCTGTTCGAGATTCATTTAACGATATGCAAAGCGCGGCTATTGCCACTACCGCCGCGATAGGATTTGTATCAATGGCGGTAGGGACAGAAACAAAAGCGGGTGAAGCGTTAAGGGTTGTTACGGTTGCTTTGACTGTCGCTCAGACCGCCCTAACAATAGCAAGGACTAAAGATGATTTTATTGGAGCAAAGCAAATCATTACAGATAAAATAGCAACTGCTACGAAATGGCTTTATACAAAAAGTGTTAACGCTGCTACAGGTGCTTTAACTGGGTTTGGATTGGCACTAAGTGGGCTTGCAATTGGAGCGGCTGTATTTGGACTTGTTAAGCTGAATAACATTTTTAAAGAAGCTGCAAAAAGCGTAGATGCTGCAAAAAATTCATTACTTGGTTACGGCGAGGCATTGGCTAAAACATCTCTATCTAACGAAAAAGAATTAGCGCAGATTCAAAATACTATTGATTTAAGAAAAGCCGAAGGTGCTGGGCTAAAAGAAATACGCGACCTGCAGGTTGATTTATTAAACAAACAAGAGGAGATAAGAAATAAAAAAGCAGCTCAGTTGCTTATTGATAAGGCTGTTAATAAAGAAGCTATTGATGCTGCAAAAGACGAAGAGGAGTTGAATGAACTAAAAGCAAAAGGCAACGACCTTGAAAAGCAATCGGTTGCGCTCATTAATGAAAAGTATAAAATAATTAATGACTTAAAAATAGTTGATATTGAATACAATAAAGCGGTAGCTGAATCAAATAAAAAAGCTGCAACCGAAGCAGCCGAAGCAAAAAAGGCTGAACTTGACAGGCTCTCGGATATGATGGACGATTACTATAACCGTTTAATTGATGAGGAGCAAAAATACCGAGATAGTTTAGATATGACGGCTTGGGAGTATTATCAAAATCAATTAAAAGTTATCGAGGATGCTAAGAACCAAACCGTAAAAGTGTATGATGACATGGGTGAGGAAATCGTAGCCGTTACCACAGGCACGAATGATGATATTACCGACGTGTTACTCGCAGCTATTAAACTCAGAAAAGAAGCGATTGAAGCTGATAACGAGGCGCAAAAAGAGGCTATTTCTGCACTCGCTCAGGATGTAGGTCAAATCTTTGCTGATTCATTAACTCAAACTGGATTGGATTTAAAGAAATTCAGTAAAGGCGTTATTACGTTAGTTTTAGACCAACTCGAAAAAACATTACTTGCCGCTCAGGTGGAAATATTAGCTAAAGAAATAGCTACAAAATCATTTGCAGGTATCGCAACGGCGGCTATTCAAATCGGGTTAATTACTGCCGCTTTTGAAAGTGTAAAAGGTTTAATTAATAGAGAGCCTAAAGCAGAGTTTTACGAAGGTGGTTATACGGGCGAAGGTGATGCACGCTCAGAAAGTAAAGCATTAGGTGAGAAATCTTACACTTACCATAGAGATGAGTATGTAGTCCCTTCTAAAGTATTAAACGACCCACAAGGCAGTAAATTAGTTATGCAGTTGGAAAAGATGCGGGTGGATAATCCGTTTAGAATTGGCGGTATCGGTAAAGCCGATGGTGGTTTTGCTTCTAACTTTTCAAAGTCAATACAAACGGGATTCCGCGCTCAGGATTTAGCGAACGTAAAAATGGTTGTAAGTGTGACTGAAATAAACGAGGCGCAAAACAAAATAAAAATTAAAGAAGATACTGGGGTGTTATAAAAAATCCCCCACGAATTAACGCAGGGGATTTATACCATGAAAACACACAGAGCAAATGTATCGCTCTTATATCAATAAACAAAATAAAAGTAAGGTTTTAAGACTTCTCGGTTTTTTTATACCCTCGCTCGTCAAGGTCTTTTTTTACGCACATTCTCACATACGATGCCTGAGAGCATCCAATTTTTTCTGAAACATCCTTTACAGCCCCTTTGAGAAACTTTGTAAAGGTTACGGGGAGTTGGTTTTTCCTACCTGCCATAAATAACGTATATCACTTTAGTATACAAATTTCTTTGAATACCAAAGATATAACATTTTTGTAATTGCAAATGGCAGAAATTAACAAAACTATATTCTTACATGGTGAGTTCGGGGTAGAAATTACCTCAGAAAATGTCATTCCACAGATTGATGCCGCAATAAAAGACGGCGTTAATGTTATCACTTTCGACATATCTTCTGTTGGCGGGTCTGTAAAAGTTGGGCGCGAAATAATGGGCGCAATCGAACGGGCTAAACTATCCGGTATTAAAATAGCTACTCAGTGCCTTTCATTTGCTTACTCTATGGGTGCAAATGTTTTCCTGATGGGAACTAAGGGGATGCGTAGAATGTCCGAACATGCCGAAATAATGTTACACCCTGTTATGGGTGCTGCTGAGGGCAACGCTAAGAAAATGATGGAAGTTGTAACACAGCTTCAGGAAATGTCTGACAATTTACTTGAATACGCTGTAAAAGGTAACGAAGCTAACGCGGATGCTATAAAATCCTCATTTGAAAATGCAGAAATGATTGGAGCGGCAAGGGCTATTTCTTTAGGGCTTGCTGATGGGTATGTGGAAAAGTTAAAAGCAGTTGCATATTTAGACACAAAAAATATTGATATGAAAAAAGAAAATATTGATGAAGCAAAAGGCTTGCTGGACATGCTAAAAGAAGGTATTAAAAACCTTTTTAAACAGGATGTTAAAAATGCCTTCACCCAAGCAGGCGACACTACTTTTTATTATGAAGGAACTTTAGCAGTTGACACAATGGTGTTCACTGACGAAGCTATGACCACTCCAACGCCTGACGGTGTTTATGGTGATTATACCGTAGCAGGTGGAAAAGTTACTGCAATCGCAGCCGAACCTACCGACTTAGAAAAAGCAAACGCAAAAATAGCTGAATTACAAGCCGTAATTGATGCTAAAGATGCGGAAACCAAAGCGGTAAAAGATGCAATGGAAGCTAAAGAAGCTGATGCAAAAGCGAAATTTGACGCTATGGCTGCAAACATCGCCAAACTCGAAACTATCGTAATCGGTGAAGAAGGCAGACACAGGGAAGAAGGTAACGACAAACCTAAACTGACTGCACACAGCCGTATGATTGAAATTCAGAACAAAATTGATAAACAAAAAATAAATAACTAAAATGGCATTAACAATTTCAGATGTAACCTACGCCGGCGAAGCTGCTGGTGAGTTTATTGTAAAAGCACTTACCGGTAACGAAACCGTTGACGGTGGTCACATCCATGTTGAAAGTGGAATTAAGAAAAAATTTACAATCCCAAGACTGTCTGTTGACGGTATTATACAGGATTATGCAGCCGAACCGGTAAATAGCGGAACTATCACTGTTGATGGTGCTACTATTACGCCTAATCGTTTTATGCTTTATGTGGAATTTAACCCTAAAGATTTTCACGACCATTGGTTCGCTAATCAATTATCCGGTAATTTACTTGATGAACGTTTACCGCAAACTATTGAATCGGCTTTGATTCAGGAATACATGAAGTATTTCAATAACTACATGAACAAAGCTATTTGGCAGTCACGCACAACTAATACCGATACTTTTAAATACTGGAACGGTTTAATTTATAACGCTTTAGCAGATTCTACTGTAATTGATACGGCTTCTGCCACTACAATCACAGCCGCTAACGTTGAAGCTCAATTACAATTAGTTGAGGATAAAATCCGCGATTCAGTTCCTGATTTATTGTATGATGAAAATTTGAAAATCTTTACTTCTTACAAAACTGCAAACTTATGGGAACAGGCACAATATGCAGGAACTTACAAAGGTTTGAATAACACTGAAAAAGGTGTAATGAAGTTTCACGGTAGAACTATCGTGCCTATTAAGGGTATGCCGGATAACACCATGTTTGCCGCTAAAGGTTCAACAGGTCGCGATTCTAACTTATGGTTAGGTATTAATGACTTCGCTGATGCTACGGTTCAGGTAGGTAAGAAAAATAACTATGGTGACCTTTGGTTTATCAAAATGTTATTTGAGGCTGACGTTCAAATTGGCTTCGGTTCAGAAACAGTTTTATACACAACATTATCTTAATTAATTAAAGAAAAAATAAAATGGCAACAATTTATCAGGATAAAGAAAGCGGCAACTGGTCGGGTGACCAGTTAACGTATCGTAAGGATACTATTACTTATGCTTCTTCAATCGCTTTTGCGGCGGTTTCAGGAACAAGTTATTTAAACTTGGATGCTAAGGTGAATATTCGATACATGGCAGCTACAGGAGCTTGCACGTTCACAGCCCCTACTTCAGGTATCGCTGCTGACACTGAATTACATATTTATGTATTATGCGATGGAACAGACAGAACGATGACCTTCGGGGCAGGTTTTGAGTGTCACCCTGCTGCCGGAACTAAAGCAATCGAAAGCGCAACTACCGGTGTATTTATTTTTAAATACAATCAGGCAGAAACAAAATTCATTGAAGTATCAAGTTCATTTACAGTAGCATCTTAATATGAATAATTATAACGACCTTAAAATAGCTTTAACCGACACCGGTAATCCATTTGTTTGGGTTACCGATGAAGGTTGGGCTTTTAATGAGCAAAATAACTCTACCAAATACGAAGCTGAAAAAGTTTTGAGTGTAGATTCTTTTGAACAGTTATTTGCACTAAATAATATACAGGATGAAAAGCCTGTAGTTAACAAAAACAAAAAGAAATAATCATGGCTATTGGTTCTTGTTCAAAAATAACAGCAGGTTTAAGTTATACCTGCACAACGGGTGCTAAAATTGGCGGCGTTGCATCTCGTATGTATATTGCAAACTTTGACGATATTGCCTCTTATACACAGGATGGCATAAGCAAGGTTATCGCTACGATAGTAATGGAATCAGCAAAGACGTTCTTTAAGTTCGTAGGTGAAGCTGAAAAGCACTCTGTTACTTATGATGCCCCTGATTCAGAAGCTAATTATTCGCCGTGGGAGGTTAAGTTAAATGGTGTATTCCATTGTGATACAACTTTAGACCGCGAAAAATTGGACGCTTTAAAAGACGGTGGACGTTATGTAGTGGTAATCGAACGTTATGCCGGTTACATGGAGGTGTTAGGGATTGATGTCAATTCAGGTTCGGTATCTGACCCTGAAGGTGGATTATATTGGGCAGGCGGAAACGGCGGCTCAGGTATAATGAAATCCGATGATACTTCATTTAAAATTGCATTAAAGGGCAAAAGTTCGCATATTCCTAAGAAGTTTTTACCTTCGGGTGGAACTTTAGCAAGTGCTATAACTTACATGGATGGTATCTCTGCATGATGAAATAAAAGGGTTACTAACTGATTTTTATGAACCTAAAAAGAAAGCCCTGTATATGGAATTGCATAACAGGGCTTTTCCTTTAGATAGGTTAGATGAAAACTGTAAGTATTGTGGCTCGAAAGCATATTACAAATTAAAAAATTTAATTAATTTTACCGATATGGCAAAAGAAAAAAAGGGAAAATACGAACTCGTTGACCCAAATGTAATCGTTACATTAAAAAACTTTAACAACTTCAGGTTAGATGCTTCAACTCCACAGGATGTTTTAGAAGCTGTTTATAATGCTGGTTTTAAAGAGTATGTAAAATTGATAAGTGAGTAATTTTAGCGCGGTATATAGTCAAGCAAAGACGGTATTAAACCGTTTTATCGCCCGAACTGAGAATAAATCTAAGGGACGGTATACTTATGGTGCTAAGGACAATTTACCACAAGAAATTATCGAACTTATTTCGAGTAATCCGGTTGCGTTTCGGGCTATCTTAAAAAGAGCCGAGTATATCGTAGCAAATGGATTTTCAGACCCGACATTAAACGACTTAGAAGTAACCAAAGGCAAAACAGCCTATAAGTTACTTTCTGAAACTGCTATACAATACGCGATGTTTGAGTGTGTTTGTTGGCATGTTGCGCGTAACGCAGGGGGGATCCCGGCAAGCGTTGACATACATCCTTTCGAGATGTGCCGACGTAGAATAGGCGGGGACATTGACTATAACGATACGATAATGACCCAAAACTTTAGCGAGGCAAATTATAAAACATACCCCGCTTTTAAGAAAGGTAACAAAGTATCTTCAATAGGTGAGATTTTATACCATTGGAATCGAACACCTATAGCTTTTAACTTCCCGATTCCTTCATGGTTCACTGGAGAGTTTACGATTAAGACTGGTGCTGAACTTGCCCTGATGGATTTAGAATTAGTAGAAAATGGATTTATGCCCTCTTCTGTTTTAACGTATATCGGGCAGTTGGATGATGTAGAAATAGACCCTAAAACTGGATTAACCCAAAGAGAGGCTTTTAAAAAGAACTTAGAAAAATGGACATCCAAAAGTAAAGACCCTGCTACAGGTAAGTCTATGCGTTTCTCGGTGATGGTTTTAAACGCCGAGAATAAAGACATGGTAGCGGTTTTACAGAGCGTGGATAATAAACAAGTAATATCCGGTTCTATTGAGAAAAAAGCCGCAAACGATAAAGACACTTGCAGAGTATTTGACGTTAACCCTACTTTATTAAACTTCGATGCTGAGAGTTTCTTTTCAAGTGGTGATGCGATTAAAAACATTAAGGCGAACATGGCGGATAGTGTTTTAGGCGCGCAAAGTTTAATTAAAGAATGTTTTGAAATGGTTTACCCTGATAAAAAGTGGGACATCACAACTTTAAACCCTTATAAAGCTGTAGTTGAAAAAGACGAAAATCAAAAAATATTAGATACCTTAAATTCATTATCTCCATTATTAGCGGCGGAGATAGTAAAAAATATGCCGCCTGAAAAATTACTTTCATTAGTTGGAATAAATGATAATATCAGCCAGTAACATACGACAATACGCAAAGCTACGTTTTAACGTAACCGATATTGATATTTATATCGAGGAGGCTCAGGAATACTTGAAAAAGAAAATGAACTCCGATTTATACGATAGGATGTTGGTTGTTTCAACTTATTCGGCATGGTCAAACGCTACGGCTTATACGGCTGGTAATTATGTTACTTACTCAGGTAGCCTTTGGAAGTGCTTAGTAGGAAACACAAACAGCGCGCCGACCTCAGTAAACACGAACTGGGATGAACAGGATATTTACGAAGGGTTTTTAATTTTACAGAAATCATTGTCTTATATTGCTTTATCGAAAATGCTTATTGAGCATGGTATCGAAATACAAGCCGATGGATTAGTTAAATACTCAGGTGCTGAATCTCAAACCGCAGTAAGTTCAGATGAACGCGCCGCGCTTGTGAATAAATACCAAAACAAAGGGGATTCAGTTTTTACCGAGTTTCTTACATGGATAGACGATGTAAGTTATTTAGTTGATACAGTTTCTTATCCGTTTACAAGTTCAGATATTAGAAAAAATAAAACAGACTTTGGAATATTTTGAAAAAATTACTTACTATATTATTTTTGTTTGGAGTGCTTACGAGTTACTCACAAACGTTTTATTATCCGGTAGTGATAAAACAGACCCTAAGAGTTGACGGTAAAGTAGCAATAGGTGGAGTTACTTTCGATAGAGACTTTACAGTAACCGCAGACACTATAAGAATTAAAAGCTTAGACGGGTCGGGTAATTTCTTAGGAATTGATGTAAACGGTGACGTAACAAGAGTAACAGGTGTCGGGGCTGCGGGTGTAACAGGATTAACCCCTTATGAATTATTAATCGGTGACGTTACTGGAATTATACACCAAACCCCTAACTTACAATGGAGTGATGCCTCGTTATTAGATATTCTTTACATCTCAGG
>ERZ650304.1114-NODE-1114-length-10982-cov-8.436259_pt1 | contig 10982 bp, 14 predicted proteins | sample MGYA00376240_ERZ650304 | MGnify/ENA primary metagenome ERZ650304 (study PRJEB26733, sample SAMN07839271) | wastewater metagenome | biome: small river; feature: stream; material: water | place: USA: North Carolina | collected 2016-03-01 ...
TGCCTAAGTGACTGGAGTTCAGACGTGTGCTCTTCCGATCTCTATCAACGGGAGGAGTGCGCCAATGTCTTTTTATGGCATATATGTATATGGCGCTATATGGTGCGCTATACAATACGAACTAATAGGCATACCAGCCGCAGGGCGGCTCCCTATGGTTGGCATGTAAGTCAACCCCTATACTAACAGTTGTAGGTTGCAAAGCACAAGATGCAAAGCGTAAGCCATGCCTGGTAGTGAGAGGCAAGCTTTTACTGTTACCATAGTGCATTGCGAACAATCAATGAATTGTTTGTGAGTTGTATTTGTGTTAGGGATAGAAGTGGAAAGCCCGCAGGTACGAGGACTTGAAACGGATAGCCCGGGCCGAAGGCAACACCATCATCTTGTCACTATTGAACTTACAGGTGTCTTTGCTACTGTGTAATTTAATCCTGTCTCTAATATTCCATATACCAATTGATCACCAGCATCACTATAGTGTGTGGATTCTAACGCAGGAAACTTAGGGTCTTTCTCTGTACTCTTATCTTTACCATAGCCATCTTTCTTCTGCTCTGCACCAGCCAAGCCCATACTCAGCAACAAGTGCTTACTATTCTCTCTGTTAAACCTTATTCGTAACTGATACTTGCCATCTTCATTGAGAAGATTACCCCACATTCTGTACTTAGCTTCATGTCCAGGTGCCAATTTATAATATTGTGGAATTACTACCCAACCAGCCTGTTCTATCAATCCTATTACATCATCACATTTCCGTGTGTCATTATCATCACCAACAGCTGTATGATCATACCAATAGTAAACTATTTTCTTCTTATGAGGTTTATAATAATTAATGAATATTCTGACTGCTTCTTTCAACTTACCAGGATACTCAGCATGAAGGTTATTTATGATTTTTATTTCTTTATCATTTACCTGTGCTATTACTATTGGGTGTATGCGCCGATTATAATCTATGGCGATATGCAATGAACCATCCTTATCCAAGTCTCCATCTTTGCGGCAGTCCATGATTGGGTTTAAAACATCAATAATAGAGTTGTCAAAATAATTTGCATTCTCTGAAAAATATCCATGATATTCTTCATCAAGATCAGGATAAAAACCATCTTCCAGTCGGAGCGGTTTAATGTTTAGTATTTGTGTATCAAACTGAAATTGAGTACTTACTGCCAATTGCTGTTTAATATAATCAACACCAAGTGCATGGATATTCTCTAAAGTCGATGCCTCGTGATAATAAAGTAACCCTTTGCGTAAGTCCTTAAGTTCATTGTTGAAAACAACAATCTGCTTTTCTATTTCCTTTTTACCAGAAGCATTTACTTTAGGCATAACTTCATGCTGCAGCACAAATAAGGCCGTTTGTATTTCCCATATTTGATTTACAACAGTTCTATCCATTGAACTCTCCATGTTCAACAACCACCTGCCCCCCGTGCCCACGGGCATATCACTAATGAGTGTGATACCATGATGGTTGGGATTATCCTTGAACGCAGGAATAATACCCCTGTTAGCCGGCAATAATTCTGTTTGAAATTTTTCGTCATTCAGCAGCTTTGCCTCATCTCCAAAGATGGAATCTATACTCATGCCATTGCTCTGGCCTCTCCGTTCCTGGCTTACCAGCTGGGCAACAGCACCATTCCACCAACAAATAATGTATTTGTAATCCATAGGAGGGGAATATGGTCCTTTCCATTTCCACAAATTCTTCCATTTCTCACTCGGTTTCTCACCAACAATAAAATGATGGCCATACACATATCCCAACTCTCCCCAACCTTTGATTAGCTCAGGCAATGTCCTGGTAAAACTTTGTGTAAATGTGGCGGCAACAAAGATGTGTTTGCCTCTCGGCATAGAATCCAGGTAATTGATGGCAGTTTTTCTGGCACCTACTTTTACGGTCTTCCCCGTGCCACGGCCGGCAATAAAAGTTTCATTCGGTGCATCGATCATCAGGCTTTTAAGCTGAGGTTTATTCCAGTGCTGTTCAATCGTTTCCATTTACTATTTCTGCTTCTTCAAATTTTGAAATATCAATCGGCACTTTCCTTTTTTCATTAATTGCCTTTGCCAGTATCTTCCAATCAACATCAGCAGCTCCCAATTTTCTTGGGTCGTAGGCAGCCTTGATAACGTGGCCTGTAAACAAATCTGCCAGGTTATTTTCTTCATCAGGCATCATTGAAAGATACATCGCCGCATTCTTCCTGGCTATTTCAGCAGCTTTATAATCTCCAACATCAAAGTATTTTGCAATAGCCAGTTTTGCAGATTCGTATTGCAGCTTAATTTCAAAACGCTTGTTGATTGGAAGAACAAAAACAAAAATTTCATTCATGCAATTCCAGTCTTCATATGCCTGGCTTTTTTTGATATCAAAAAAACGCATCGCCATACTGATTACATCCTGTGTAGTATATTTTCCTTTACACGATTGACTATACATAAATTGATAGCGCTCCATTTTTTTCTTCTGTAGGTCCGTCAGCTGATCTTCTTGGAGCCGGTTACACAAATATTCCTTTATAGTTTGCCAGTCATTCGTAACAGCAACAATTGCGGCAGCTCCCTGCAGCAGCTGTTCCTGTCGCTTTAGCATTATGTCTTTTATTAAACTCATTTGTCCATCATTTTAGCGGTCGTTTCTTTTATTATACCATAAAGCATTGTCTGCGCCGGCGAAGATCCACTTTCAGCAAGTTTTATAATCTTTTCACGGAGTGATATCATTCGTTGCAGCCTCCCACCATGGAAAGCCCGGAAAACAAGTGTGCCTTTTAATTCACATTCAATCACAAAATCATCTTCATCCAATTCAAGCATGATTGCAATTTCTCTGGGAACAAATACAAGGCCTGCCAGGCGTTTTATTTCATCCAGATCTGCAGCCGTCAATTCATGTAAAGATTTTTGCATCACACATTATTTTTTTAAAATGTTTGATATACCAGTCTGCCAGCTCTTCATTAAGTGATACAGTACCGCTTTCAATCTTTGGGTTTACCGTCCAGTTTTGACTGCCAACAATCGTAACACAACCAGCAACGCTTTTTAGCACCGTTATTTTAGCGTGTATGCTGATAAGATAAATACTGGCAAAATTCATTTTTGCCATTTCATACACCTGCATAGTACGCACCGGTGCCCGGTAATCAAGCAGCATATTTATGCTAGAGATATCGCCACGTTCCATTGCTAATATCAACTGCCTTACCGCCAGCTCTCTCAATGAATAAGTGCTGATATACACTTCAGCCGGCCGGTATTTTTTCAGCAACTCAATAACCATATCCTGCATACTAAAATCACCATCACTCAGGTAATAAGTAGTGGTGCCTGGTTGCAGCTTATCAAGCAGCATTTTTAATTTTTCTGGTCCACGGCACAAAACAAAATCCGCATCACCTGCAGAAAACAAAGGGTTGCCGGTGGCTTCTTTTACCGGCTGTATTGCTGTTTCAATAAGCGCCATCTCTCTTCCAGTATTTTTATATCAGCAGCATATTGCTGCAGTTGCACAACCCTTTCCGGTGTGGTGCTTTTTTTCTTCAGTTTATTGTAATATTTCTTCATGGTTTCAAGCGTATAGAAAACCATGCAGTCATGCAGCGCTGCAACCGTATTGGTAGGCTGCTTATACTCCTCATCAGGAAGTTTACCGTGCTTTTTTACATAATCCGCCCGGTCAAATAAAAGAGAGGCTTCAGTGTACCATTCAATGGTCGCCATCGCCAGTGCCCCTCTGTCTTTCACCAGCTCCTCGTTGTTGTAATCTGCAATTGACAACTGTTGAGCTTTCCGCAGCAATTCTCCACGGGGGTTCATAGCCCTTTTATAGGCAAGTTTGGCTTCTTCCAGGCAAGCTTCATACAGTGCCGTATTGTTGATTGGTGAAGCTGTAGCACCCTGTTTTACGGCCACATCATTATTTGCTTCAGCAGCTTTCATCTCGTTGCAAATGGCCGTAAGCTCATCCAGCAATTTTTTTTCTGATAATGGAGACTTACCCTGCACCAGCAGCGCTTTCAGGTTGATATTTTTACCAACACAGAAGTACAGGCGTTTGCCCTCTTCAAAATCACGGCCGCCATTAAGCCATGCACGCAGTTTTTCAAGCATGGCTGTAAATTAATCCGTGGCGTGCGCCAACAAAAGGACAGTTATTTAACTACAGGCTTGTGTATCAAACCTCTTTCTATTTGTGCATATAACCAGTGAATACCGGACCTTTTAATACCCTGTAATTTTTTATCATCACAGGCTTCACTAAGGGATTTATCAAGATGAAGTTCAAAGCCAGGATAAGTATTTTTCCAATCAATAATAAATAGTTGATACGGAAAACGAGTATGTGTTAACAAAGCATGTGGATGGGTATCAATTGCTGGGAAGTAAATAAAACGGGGAGGTTTTTCTTTCATAACAACAATACAAGTTTTTACCCAGGTTGTACCCCTGCTTTACCTTACAAATATAAAAAATCCCCTGCAAAAAAACAGGGGATCTCTTTATTTATTACCATTAGGGTTAGGCACTTGGCAACACCGCAGGGCCTCCATCTACTTCATACAATCTTATACCGGCGGCTTTACAATTTATTTTTACTGCATGTCCCTTTCTGCCATCAGCCGTAGTGCCGCTGGTGAAAGTAGCATCCATCCATGCAAACACACAATCACAGCCCAACTGGTACCACAAGTCAGCCGCACACTCCGCATCTTTTACCAAGGCAATCAATGGCTGGTTCATGTACATTTCAATTGCTTCATGCACTTCGGCATAGCTGCCAGGTATTACACAATCAATTGTCTGGTCCTGTTTTTTAAAGCCCAAATCACCAATGCTCTGTCCCGTGAGTGAGTTCAAATTGGGTGAGCAGATGAGTTTGGCAAATGCACGGTCTGCTTTAAAGCTGTGTGCTGTTTTAATCTTTATCCTGTCGCCTGGAGCGTTAAAAGGCGCTTCCGGGCACATTATCTCATCAAAATCAGACACAGGCGCCAACAAAATATAATCGGCAATGCCACTCGTCATATTACTGGGTGTCTCCAGGTTCGTAAAATTGTAAACAGCCATGGGTTGTTATTTAAAAATTAAATGATATTGTTTACTGTTTAAAATTGCTCTATCAGCAATTGCTGCCCTTCCAGCTTTAGCACCTTTGCAAACAAGCCATCTTTATCTCCTGCGGTGGCGCCAATCTCCACGGCGGTATAAAGCTTGGGGTCTCCAACAAGGCGCATTTTGGGTTTTAAAAACTTGTATTTTTTGCCCTCATGCTCAAACGCCTCTTCAGGGATTTTTGCTTCCAACGAGGCAGCCGCCTCTGCTGCTTTTAATGCCTTGGCGCCGGCAGCTTCCTGTGCTATCGTCAATGCATCACTGGCAGTTTGTTTTGCTTCTTTTGCTTCCACAGAGGATTGGTCTGCGGTTGCTTTCACTTCATTTATCAAGGCGTACAAGCCTTCAAGAGATAATTCCATAAAAAATTTTTACAAATGAATCAATACGGTTACAATACCAGGCTACTTGTAAATAATACTTCGCCTTTTAGGGATGCAATACCAGGTAATATTAGTAGCCGCCTTGCCCTTTACTCTCGTATATATCTTGCCTCCAGATGCTACTATCGTAAAAGTGGCTGTGCCCAGGGCTGCATCCGTTACAATAGCCTGTTTCTCCACCACGCTCCCCATGGTAAGCGTGCCACGCCTTTTATTAAAGCGTACCGCCACAGAACCTGTTACAGAGTAAGCAGTATCCTTTGCATAGCCAATAACAGTGGCTTCATATACTCCGCCCTCATTGTCTTCAATGCCGATACTGTCAATGTAGGTGAGCGTACTGTCAGTAGTGCTTTTGCTTTTTCCAAAGCGTTCATCACCATTTTGGTTTACAAAACGGATTTTTTGCGCCTGCGTTTGCAAAGACGCTAAACACAGGATGCAAATGGTTGCGATAAAAAGAAACTTTTTCATATTGAGTTATAAAATTTTAGTGCTTAAAAAAATTGTTTATTTCGATTATTACTGCCCGTTACAGAACTTACGCCTGCTCGTTACAGAAGAAGATTTCATAGTTGATGAAACCGATACCTGCCCACCAGTCGCTGAAAATATCCACAAACCTTTTGGAGCTTTCAATTTTGAAAGCATTGGTATTTTCAAAACCTTTCACACCCATAATGGCATTATATTTTGGTGTACCCCATATCCTGCTCTTTCCTTCCAGGCTCGGGCGGCCGGCTACCGTTACATTTTCAAAATTTCTTACTGATTTTAATTGCCCAACCTGTGCATACTGCATGTTGTACTTCGTTTGCATTCCCTCCACAAATCTTTCTTCCAGGGTACGGCTCATGTTGATAACAATACCCATCCTGCGGTATTTTTCTGGCCATGCCTTCACAAAGTCTTCCACTTGTGTTACAAATGTGCTTGGTGTGGCACTTAATGCACCTGTATTAATAAAGTCAAGTTCTCCGGCAGCTTCTGCATCCACAATTAATTTGTTTACCCCATTCATGGTTTTAGAAGGGTCGCCGGCAACACCTTCAATCGGCGCTTCATATACACCATTGTGAATGGCAAATTTTTCCATGTCCTCCATGCTCTGCTTCATCAGGTACACTTCAATCATCCAGCGTACAAAAGGCCAGTCAGCCCTTTCCAGTTTATTGCTGCTAAGAAAAGCCACCCAGCTTCTCTGCAGTTTGGTTGGGTTAAAGTGCTGGTCTATCTTCATTTGAAACAGCTCAATTCTCCTGGGCTTAAACGTTACACTCCCTTTTGGTGTAAACTCATCCTGGTATTGCTGCAGGATGCTTTCAAACTCCACATTACTTTCCCTCAGCTCTGTATTATCAGTAGGCACTATCGTAAAGGCGTCCCTGGTATCAAAGCTTTCAAATGGCAAAAGATGGAGATTGTCCATGTTTTGCTTTTGGTCGATATAATAATCGCCAAAGTCCGCTTTCAGCTGGTCTATATCAATTTCTGTACTGGTTAAATCTGCCATTGCAAATGTTTTTAATGGTGATAATGTTGGTTGTTTTAATTATTTAAAGCCCTGGTATTTTTTACTGGCCTCAAAAATTTTGTTTTGCGGATGCTCAGGGTCGCTCAGCTTGTACACTCTCTTTTCCGTTTCCGTATCCTCCTCCCTCACATCATTTATTACGGCCACGCTGCTGCCGCTGCCACTCGATTTGCCACCATACTCAGCCACTATAGCTTCCAGCGCTGCAATGCGTTGGTCTTTTGTAGCTGCTGCTGCAGTGAGCGTTTCAATTGTAGCAGATTGCTCCTGCACCGTGGCGGTTGCCGTCTCCAGCAAACCAGCATTCGTTGCAGCCGTACACAAGGCAGTTTCCACAGCCGTCAGGTTATCTTCTGTCAACATAAAACCGCCATCCACTACTTCAAAAGCTGCAGCACCTGCAGCAGCCAATGTTTTTTCAAAAGCCATATTGTTAGAATTTGAATTTTGTTTGTCACGGATCATTTTATCCATCCGTACTATTACCTGGTCAAAAGATTTAATGCCATCTATCAGGCCTATCTTTTGTGCATCCTTGCCATAAAACATTTTGCCACTCTTCCAGCTGTCGCCTTTTATCTTGCCGGCCCTGTTCCTGGCCACCGTATCAATAAATTCCTGCGCCAGCACCTGCAGCTCTTCTTTCAAGGGTTCTTCATTGCCTTCAAGCGCCTGGTAATAGTTTTGGTTTTTATCAGTGCTCTGTGGAGCGTATATTTCTTTTACCTTAAGCCCTTTGCTTTCGTAATAGCCCGCCCAATCTGCAATAGTGGTATATACACCAATACTGCCTACCATGTCTGTCCTCTTGGTTACATATATTTCATTGGCAGCGCTGGCAATCCACATCGCAGCGCTGGCAGCCATGCCATCATCAATTACAGCAATCACCGGCTTATTGGCACTTGCAGCTTTAATAGCATCTGCAAGCATAGAAGTGCCGGATGCTTCGCCCCCGGGGCTGTCTATATTCAGTATTAAACCTTTGATGTTGGGAGAATTGCTGATGCGGTTAACCGTAGCAGTATGATCCACCATACCATAACTGCACATGCCGCCATGCTTGGTAACGGCGCCCGTAAGGTTTATCATGGCAATACTGCCATCAGGAAGAGAAGTAAGATTGGTGTAAGAGTTTACACGGTAAACAGATCCGGCATTGGTTTGATAATGAAGAATGGCGGCACTTTTATCTCTTCCCTCATCGTAATCATCATCACCACTAAGCCCGGCAAAACTGCCCTCACCAGTTAAAGCAGCCACCACAATGGGCATATGACGTTCTGCCCACTGCTTATCAAGCAGCCAATTGCTTCTTAAAATTGATGATACCAGTTTAAAATTCATGCCTTGTGTGTTACATAAAAAAAATGTCAGTCCGATTTTATCGGATACAAACATCTTAACTCACCAAAACATGAGAAAGGACAAAAAAAGCCAGCTAACGGTTAGTAGTGGCCGTAATAGTCTTGCAGGTACGCTTCCACTAAAGTCATTTGCTCAGGCGTGTGGGCTGCCTGGTATATCGCCATAAAGGCAATCCGTTTATTGCTCTGTGTGCCACTGAATATTTCCAGCGCAAGGCCTGTCCAAAAGGTATTTACCACATTGGCCGTTTCTTTTATCACGCCATTAATGGCAATGCTGTTGGTGGCGCCATCATACCGCAACCGGAAAGTATAGTATTGCCCGTTAGTAACAGTACCGGCAAGTGAACTTACAAAGCCATTGGATTTTATTCTTCCAAAAACCCTTGTTTCATCAGCCGGCCGGCATAAAAAAGCGCCATTGCCTTTGCGAAAGAAAAAGCCTTGCGTATCATTCGTGGCTTCCTGCGCCGCTACCAGGTATATCGTCATCCCGTTGGCCGGGTCTGGCAACAGGTCATTGCTGTTCACCAGCTTTGCAGTTGGCCTGCCGGCATTTATCACTACCGGCTTGTGCAACACCGGATCGTCAATAATTAAAAAAGGTTTGGCAGTATTAAAATCAAACTGTATGCCTTGTGCCTGGTCTATCCAGTTATGCACTTCGTTGCCCTCTCCGGTTGGGGTAAAGCCCACATCATCCTCTGCCCTCAGCAACAGCCAGATATCGTCCATCAACAGTTCTTCCACTACTTGTATCATGGCATTGTCTTCTGCCCAGTCGCTATCCTGGTAAGTGGCCTTTACAGCCTTCATACGGTAGTAGTAAGTGGTATTCACCACAATTTCAAATGTATCATTGTATTGCCCTGCATCAATATCACTTTGTTCCAAATCAATATCAAGTACATTGGCGCTAAAATCGGCATAAATGCAGCGTTGCAGTATAAAGCTGGTGCCATCAGGATAAGCCGTTGCTGTGCCATAGTCAACAATAAAACCATCTTCGTCTTCATTCACCCTCACATCAAACAATCCGCTTCCCGGCAGGTTTAATTTTTTCACAATCACAATTTCTTCCACTTCCTTACCAAAAAATTTAGCCGGGTCTCTGCTTTGCATACTAAAGCTCACACTTACCTGCTGTTCATACTTTTCATTATCCTCCTCATTGCCAAAGTCGAAAAAGAAACCGGCGTACTTGTTACCGGCAATTTTGGTACGGTGCTTAATATCCTTAAAGATGATAAGCCATTGATGATACCGGTAAGTATTCAGCACTTGCAGCGTTTGCTGATCAATGTCATTGGTAAGGGCTGTCAGGGATAAATCATAAATATCTGTTCCTTTGGCCCTTTTAGGTCTTTCACTGTATTTGAATGTAGGCAACAGCAGGTTCAGGGTTATCAGGTCTTTGCCAGGCAATATATCAATATCAGGTACCACATCCGTATTAAAGTTTGGCTTCCATGGCTTGTTAAGCCATTCAACCGGCATGATGGATATTTTGCAAAAGCCGCCCAGCTGGGCGCCTGTGGCAGGAAAAATTTCGTTGTACACTGGTTTCATCTGCCAAAAGTAGAGTTATAAACAGCCTTTAAAATTGTGGGGACATTTTTGCCAAAGATTTTTGCAAGCTTTTTCTGTACCGGTAATAGTCTTTCTTCATGCTGTCATCGCTCCAGGCTTCCAGGTCTATCCCAAGCTTGCTGCGTATATCCGGCAGGTTTTGCGTAAAAGAATCAAAGATGCACATGGATTCATCCATCAATTCATAGAAGCGGTGCTTGATAATGTCTTCCAAAAAGCCGTTAAAATTTTTCAGGTTGGTCGCATTCAAATTGCCTCCCCGGCGGTGGTAGGTATCTGTAGGAATGTACACCCTTAATTTTTCAGTGTACATACTGCTGATTTTTACGGCGCCGTGCCGGTTGGTTTCATGCTGCAGCAGATCGTACAGTTTTTTACTGATAAAGCTGTTGCTCTGCACCATCTTTGGTGCCGGCCCCATCTTATGCAATACATATGCCTTGATGTATGGCTTGGTAGGAATATCCAGGGTGATAAAGCCTTTCATTAATAGTGAGGTTTTTCAAAGTTAGTTTTTATTGTGCAATCCATTGCAATTCAGCCAGGGCAAAAGAGCGGTACGTTTCAAAATCATACAGCCGCCACCATTCATTCAGTGCATAATCAGCTTCAGTACCTGGCATATAGCTAGCCTGTGCAACGGTATCAAGGGAAACTTTTTTCCTTACAGTATTGCGTTGAACAATAATGTGCAGCCATCCTTTACCGTCATCATGCACACGGTAAGTGCCATCACCGTAGCTTACCGTATCTCCCTTTTGGGCATTGATAACATAATGATATTGAAAGCCATTTATATTGAAATTGTCCATAGCGGAAATTTATGCGTTAGCGGCGATAAAACGCATCCTTAAATTGTTCAAACATTTCATCTTGACTTAATTTTTCTGAATTCAACTCTAAATGAACTTTTCTATTCATTTTGTCTTCGATAGAATACATTACTTCCCGTATAGACAATTTACT
>ERZ650304.1116-NODE-1116-length-10976-cov-5.619632_pt1 | contig 10976 bp, 6 predicted proteins | sample MGYA00376240_ERZ650304 | MGnify/ENA primary metagenome ERZ650304 (study PRJEB26733, sample SAMN07839271) | wastewater metagenome | biome: small river; feature: stream; material: water | place: USA: North Carolina | collected 2016-03-01 ...
GAAGCTGGAAATTTTACTGGATCTCTTTCATTTAAGAACTTTGAAAAGGACAGCTCAAGCGGAACATATAATGGAACTTACAAAGATGGAATACTTCTTGGAGATTATTCTTTCCAATCAGAAGGTATGAACTCTGTAATGCAAGTAATTTTCAAAAAAGAAGGTGAAGCTTTTGTTAGAGGAGTTGGAGAAGTTAATGAGACAGGAGAAAGATTTGTTGATTTGGAAAACATAACTTATGACAACTCTTATAAGTTTGAAGCCTCAAAAGAAAATTGCTCAGTTCAATCTGATTCTTAGTAATAGAGATATCTAAAATAAAAAATTTGTGAGCAAGAGTCTGTTCAAAAATCTTTTTTCTGACGAAGGTCCGTTTCCTTTTATATTTTTTCTTTTTATTTTGCCGGTTGCGTCTATCTATTTCGGGATTGTTCCAGTCGAGTACAGAATTGTTGCGCTAATGGTTATCTCGCTTTTTATCTATGGATATATTCGTCGTTCTGGTTGGGGATCAGATGAGCTTGGTTTCCATCCAAAGAGTTGGAAGTCCGGCATATTACCGTATTCGTTATTTACAATTGTTGGGGTGGCCGTTATTTTGTGGGTTGGAAAAACTTATTTTCCTGCGCCCGCGATTTCTTGGTGGCAAGACACAAGACTGATTTCATTTTTTATAATCATTTCTTTTGCGCAGGAGTTTATTTTTCGGGGATTTTTGATGAGGTTTTTATCTGAGTTCTGGAATAGTCCATATAAAATAATAATTACAAATGCTATTTTATTTGCTCTGATTCATGTAATTTACCAGTCTCCAGAAATTGGAGTGCCTCTTTCTTTTGTCGGTGGCTTATTTTTCGCACTTCTTTATTATTTTTTCCCGAATTTGGTCTATATTTCTATCTCCCATTCGATCCTTAACTTCCTAGCTGTTTATTATGGTATTTTCGGCGCAGTTATCAACTGAAAATAAATAAGAATCCTGCTATAATCTTCTTAATGCAACTCCGGAAGATGTTTAAAGTAAACAAATCAAAAATCTCGGACATAAAGGACTCCAATATTCTTTCGCTTAGGAAGAATAGTCCTATTTTTGAAATTCATTCAGATGCTTTAAATGAGTTCTGGAATCTTCATCACCGAGCAGTTATTTCTGCGACAGTTCCTTTGATTATCATAATCGTTGTTGCTGTTGGTTTCAGTTCAAAGGGAGCTGTGGCAAAGTTCAGCCCGACAGATTGTCTTGGAGGTTGGTATAACACAGAGGGAGCTCAAGGAAAACCAGACTTGGATGAAAAAGCAAAAATTGTTGAATATACAGAAGAAAACTCTGCATACTTAACAAAAGGAAAGTCAGGTTCTATTTTTTGTTCAAGTTTCTCTGGAGAAATTCCTAGTGATAAATATCCAAAAACTTTTGAGTTGAAACTTTCTTGGGCAATTGACGACGGATCTTTTTCTCATCAAAAAGTTGAATCAAAAGAAACAGTTGAAGAGGGTGTAAAAGCAGAGGAAGAATCTCAGGTTCAAACAGAAATTATAGAAACGGAAAATAATATTTCTGAAGATGGTTCGGAGCCTGTTTCAACAGAAGAAAATAATGATGGAGAAACCATTGAAGAAGTTCCTGTTGTAGAAAGCCCAACAGAAGAAACTCCACCTGTAGAATCTGAACCAGAACCAACACCTGAGCCAGAGGTTACCCCAGAACCAACTCCTCAATCTGACCCTGAACCAGAACCAGCACCAGAATCGGAAGCTCCAGTTGATGGAATGGGATTTAAAAAAATATTTGAAAAAATAATCTTTGCTTTTGATGCAAGAGAAGCTTTTGCTGAGGGAGAAGAAACTCCAGCGTCTGATCCAGAACCAGAGCCAACTCCAGAACCAAAACCAACACCTGAGTCAGAAGTTTCTTCGGAGCCAGAACCAACCCCGACAGATCCAATCATTGAAACAACAGTAGAAGAAGTAAATAATGAAGAAGAAGTTACTACTAATAATGATGAAGTAATTACAGAAACAGACGAAACTTCCTCTGTTGAAACAGTTGAGGGTGTTTCTTCTAATTCTGAAAATACAGAAGAAACTGATTCTCAGCCCGAAGAAGACAAAGAAGAAGAAATAATTATTGAAGAAGATGATTCAGTAAGTAGTGAACCTCTTTACGAAATATTTATGAATATAGGAGGAGAAGAATGGGTGTCCCTTGGAACGGTTGGTTATGATAACTGGAAAGATTACACTCTTAGCTTGCCGATTTATTCTTGGCAGGATGTGGCTAATTTGCAAATAGAAATTAGATCTCTCCCAACGCTAGACGCGCTCCCTGTTGTTTATCTGGACGGAATGGTTTTGGAGGTTACATATGATGATATGGTTTCTGTTCCAGATTCTCTACCTGATTTTGATAATGATTTGATTTCTTTTGATAAAACTTTTGAAGACAATGTCAGAATAATAAAACTAACTAGACCAACAGGAGAGACTGAAGTGTGGATGACAACTATGGCTTCTGGAAGTGTAGCTATTTATCAAGATTGGGAAGATAAAAATAAAAGTTCTGAAGTTTCAACTAGCGAAGAAATAATTATTGGAACAAATGAATCGTCTGAAGAATTTGGTGTTGGAGGAGAAGAGATTCTAGTAGACCAAAAAGAAAATATTAGTTTGGAGGAAGAAGCTAAGAATGATGAAGCTAAAAAAAATAACTTTGATACCGGATTAGAAACCACTGGTGCTGTTTTGGAGGGAGTTCTGGATCCCGTTGAATATAACGCTGATTTGTTTATTAAAGGAGAAACAGTTTCAGGTATTTTTGAAGAAGAAAAAACTGTAACAAGCTCTGATGAAATGGCCTCATCAACTAACTCACTTAGTATTTTTAGTAAGGAAACACTTATTCGTAAGAGAGGAGGAATGGATCCGAATGGAGAGCCACTTGCTTGGGATAGAATCGTTAACGCTGATTTGATCTCAAGTGACACACCGCTGTTTTATGATGGAGGAGTTTTGTTTTGGATTTCTAAAATGGGGGAGTCAATGCAGGTTTTTGATACAAGAAGTAAAAATCCTTCGTCGACAACTTTCAAAAGCAAAAGTGGAAATTTTGAAATCGAATATATAAGTGGAGGAGGGGATGTGAAGGTTGCGAGTTTGTCTTTAGATGGAATTTTTAATGTCAGAGTTGGTGATATACAATAGATAGTATTAAAAAATAAATGTATCGTTTTTTAAATAAAATTAAAAATAAAAATTCTGGCCGAACAGCGCTGTCTTTTTTAATTTTAGTTTCTACTTTTATTGGAATGTTCCCCGCGGTTTACTTTGGGGTAGATAAAATAGAAACAGAAGAACCAAAGAGTGCATTTTCTCACTATCAATTTACTCCAACTGGAGGACAACTTGTGACTGGAACAGAAGCTCTCATTGAAGCAGTTAAAGCCCCAGCGGCTGAAGGAGTTAACGCTGGTTCTTGGAGAGGAACCTTGGCTGACGATAACGTTCATTGGATGGTTACTTCTACCGCTTCAGGAATAAATATGCATCTTACAGTTGGAGGGGTTCAATTAAACAATGCCAATACTTTAATTTTTCAAACAGAGATAGATGGAGATGCAACAGCCCCCTCTGTTATTTTTCAGATATGTGATTGGAATAGCTCTACTTTTGTAAACAACGCAGCCGATGCTCAGTGTACAGGTGGAGGTTGGCGAAGTCTTAACTTACCAAGCTCAACAGCGGTGGCTCCAACAACCGCAACTGCATATCACTATCAAGTTTATGATGGATATTTTTCAAGTGGAGCAAACGTAACGACTTCTACTCCTCTTACAAACTTTGTTAATGGAAGTAATCAAATTTTATTTAGATATCTATCTACTACCAACACAACGACCGCTTTTGCTGTCGACTATCTTCGTGTTTGGGCAATCGTTGATCCGATATATTCTCCTGCCGGATTTCGTAATGCTGGAACTGGAGCAACCGCAGGGGATTATAAGAACGTTATTATTGGAGGAGGACAAACCGGAAGTGATAACTCGTATCTAGCCGTAGCCGGTACCGCCGGTAACTCTGCCGTTGCAGAATTATTTTTTGAAAATGTTCAAACCTACACTGGAATGAACACCATACTACTTAGAGCAGAGACTTCTTGTTCGGCGGGAACGGCGGGAACTATTTTCTGGCCCAAAGCTTACAACTATTCGTTGGGTTCATGGACGAACATTGGGTCTTCGGCTACTTTATGTGACACAACGGACAGAACTTTTGCTGTTGCTTTAAATAATATTACTTTGAGTGACTATATAAATGGTGACGGAATGAAGTTGGGATTTTTTGGGCAGGCTGGTGCAATCGGTCTGAGAACTGATTTTGCTTACATAATGTTAGGGTCAACTAATACTGATAGTGCTTCAACTGGTTATGAAGTTTCTTTTGGAACTTCTAATACGAATTCAGTCACTGCAACCAGAGACATAAGTATGGCAAACGGAACATCCACTTCTTCGTGGGGAATTTTGGCGGAAGATGAAGCGGTGACAATGGCTGGAGGAAATGAATATTATGCTTTTGATATTGATATGGATGCCACGGCCACGGAGGAAGGAAAAGCGGCGAACATTGATTTTCCCGTGACGGTCCCGACGAATGCACTTGTCACGGGGGTGTTTTTTGCCGGTAGATTTCTTTCAGGAACGGGAGGAACGGTTCAGATGGGAATTAGAGATTATTCAGGAAGAAGCGAAGCCAGCCTTGGAGGTTGGGTGCCGATTGGTGCAACGGCAACAACGGCTTATACGTACACAGACAGTGTCACCGTTGGAGTCGCCAACGGAGGAATAATGGGTATGAACACGGATCCTCAGTCACTTGTAAATACGAAAACAAATGAGATGAATATTCGTCTCCGAACGACTGCTGATAATGCCGCGGCGACAAACTCAGAAGCTCTTTGGGATTTTGCTTTTGTTTCAATTGGTTGGACTAATGACTCAGAACAACCCACTAGGACTTTTCAATATGTTCCGTCCAATGCAACTGTTGTAACGGGTTCGGCAAGTAGTACAACTTCACAACGTGTTGCCTCAACGGAAGGAATAAACCTTGGAAGTTACAGAGCTCTATATGCAAAAGATGGATTTCATTGGACTATAATTTCTGGGGCAACTGGATATGAGGGACTTGTTACTTTTTCAAATGTTGATATTTATAATGCGAATGCTCTCTTTATTGATTATAAATTTGATGTTGACGCTACGGCCCCCACGAGCTCAGTTCAGATTTGTGATTTCGTTTCTTCAACAGATGTTGATTATGCGGCAGACGCAAACTGTACAGGTGGAGGTTGGAGAAATATTATACTTGCGGCATCTACAACTCAGCCACTTTTGGTTGCGACTTCTACTTACATGATCTATGACGGATATTTTGCAAATGGATCAGGACCTGTGACTACTCCTCTTACAAACTTTGTTAATGGAAGTGATGAAGTAAAAATAAGATTTTTTGGTCAGACTAATACTTCCTCAGAGGTTTCTATTGATTATGTCTTTTTAAGAGCTGTTACAAATTCGGTTTATTTCCCAGCAAATATAACCAATGAAGGTTCGGGTACTTTAACTGGAATGTATGATTTAGCAATTCCTGCTATTGAGACGAGAAAGTTTGCAACTTCTTCGTGGGAAAATGGTTCCGATAATCTTAGGGTGAGGGTTGCTGGGACCGCTGGTACACCCGCTAGTTTTTATTTTTCTTTTAAAAACGTTGATACCTATTCTGGAATGAATTCTGTGTTAGTTTCTGCAGAATATGCCTGTTCGGCTAACGGAGTTTCTTATATGCCAAGAATTTACAATTTCTCCTCTGCTTCTTGGGAAGATTTGTCAGCTGCTTCTTTTGCTTGTCGTATTCCAGGGGCCCCAGAAGATTCGACTAGTCGTTGGGCAAAAAATAATGTGACGATAACGGACTATATTTCAAATGGGGAAGTCAGGGTTGGCTTTTTGGCTGGATCTAACTCAACTTCTGATATTGGAATAGATAGAATTTATATAATACTTGGAACAACAAATACTTCTACGGCTGGAGCTTCTTGTTTTGCGGGATTAGGAACGGTCGCGGCTGGAGACTGCTCGAATACTAGAACTCTCGACGAAACCTCTGCAACTTCTACCTGGGATGTTACCGCTCTAGATGAATCAAATGCTATGGCTTCAGCTTATTTCCCATACGACTTTGATATGGATGCGACAGCATCAGAAGAAGCGGCTTCCTTGCACATGTTCTTCTCGGTTACTCCACCAAATAGTGCAACTTTAGCTGGTCTTATTTTTGCAAATAGATTTCGCGGAGATGATTCAACAACGGGAGGAACTGTAAGATTTGGTATTAATGACGCCGGAGGAACAATTCATTATCCAACAACTAACACGGGAGGATTTCTTGATATGGGTCAGACCTCTAACGCCAATGCTTTTATTTATAGTGATAGTATTTCAATAAACAACGCAACTGGAGGAATTGGAATTTCTTTTTCCCCAGAAGATTTTGTTAATACTGTAGATAATAGTATTTGGACAAGACTAAGAACCACGATAGATGGAGGATCTGCTTTAAACTCAGAATCAGAGTGGGATTTTGGTATGGTATCTATTCAATGGGTAGAGGAGGCTCCTGCTCCTTCAACTTCAATAACATTTAGTATTTCTGATAACTCAGTTGGTTTCGGAACTCTAACATCAGCTGGTGCTAGATATGCCACATATGATGGACTTGGATCTGATACGGCAACTTCGGCACACAGCATTACTGTATATTCAACTGCTTCTTCCGGATTTAGTTTGACTTACGAGGCTGATAATTTAACCTCTGGTGCAAATACGATATCTTCCGCAACCATTAGTAATGACTCTAATGGAACCCCGGGAACAGAACAATTTGCAATTTCAGCTTCTTCGGCGACTGGCATAATTAGTCCATCTTTTGGTTACGATTATCAGTCTGGTCCAGATTGGAATTTTATACCTGGAACTACAACGGAATTCGCTTCTTCAGGGGTTGCAACTTCAAGTATGAATATTGATATGTATTACTTAGCTAATGTGTCTGGGGCGACAGAGGCTGGAACTTACTCAACTACATTTACTTATATTGCAACTGGAAATTTCTAAATATTGCACTTGAGGTAGTTATTTTGTAAAATAATAGTTGATGAAAAATTTTAAGAATAATTTTGGCGCTTTTTCTATTTCCAAAATTGTTCTTTTATCTATCTGTTTAATTTTTATTTCTCGAGCGTTTTTGCACAAAGCACAAAGTGCAAATATATTTGAATTACAACCAATTTTAACTCGTTTGTCTGATGGTACCGCAACAAACTTGGAACTTTATTTTATGAGTCCAACCGGTATTACGGCGGGAGGTAGTTTTACTGTTACCTTCGTAGGTTTCTCTATGCCATCATCTTCTCCAACAGGACTAAATGCTGATGATATAGATTATTCTGTTAATACTGCAGTTGGAACTTGTGATGGGAGTTTTGCCGATAGAAACATTCAGGACGGAGCTCCTTCTGGTGCAACGTGGGGTGTTTCAACTTCTTCAAATAGTATTACTCTAACTTCTGCTGGTGGTGTTATTGCAGCGGAGAGATGTGTTCATTTTGAACTTGGAACAAATGCAACAGCTGCGGCAACTGGAGATTCTCAGCTTATAACAGGTGGTCCTGCTACTATTCACACAATTTCTGTTTCAACTAGTACAGGGGATTCTGGTACTTCAACTATAGACATCATCGACAATGATCAGGTGGTTATATCTGCAACCGTCGATCCAACAATCACTTTCACAATCTCTGACAACGCAATCGGTTTCGGAACTCTAACTTCTGGTGGTCCACGATACGCTACGTATGATGGAGCAGGAAGCGGATCAGCAACTGCAGCCCACAACCTAACAATCGCAACAAACGCATCATCAGGATTCTCAATCACATACAGTGGTTCAACACTAACATCAGGAGCAAACACAATTTCAGTTGCAACAATCGTTAACGATACAGACGGAACAGCTGGAACAGAACAATTTGCAATCTCAGGATCTTCAACTGCTGCAGTTAGAGAAACTTCAGGATACAACTACAACTTTGGTACAAACCCTGACTGGAACTTTGTGGCGGGAACTGCGACTCAGTTTGCTTCTAGTACAAACGCCACTTCGACTCAATTTATTGACGTTTACTATCTTGCCAATATTGCCGGGTCGACTGAGGCTGGAACATATCAGACAACAATTAATTACATTGCAACTGGAAACTTCTAATAGTTTTCCCCGTTTTCCCTTGTACAAAAGTGCCATTTTTAGGTAAAATAATAAATATATTATGAATTATAAATTTTTCAGTAAAGTAAACATGCATAAATCAAAAGTTCTTTCTGTTTTTTGTTTGGTAGTTATTTTGGGGGCTTTTGCTTTTGCTCAAAATAGAGTTAATGGAGCTTCAGTTATGGACTTGTCAGCAACATTGTCTAGACTTGCTGATGGAACTGCGACAAACCTAGAGCTAAAATTTAGAACACCAACAGGAGTTATTGCTGGCCAAACTATAATTGTTAACTTTGCAGGTTTCTCTATGCCATCATCTTCTCCAACAGGACTTGATTTCAATGACATAGACTTCGCGGATAACAACGTTGCCGGATCTTGTACAACTGGAACCTTTACTGAAAACACTCTTGGATCTTCTCCTTCTGGTGCAACTTGGGGAATTTCTACATCTGCAACTGCATTTATAATCACATCTGGAACAGACACAGTTACAGCTGATAGATGTATAAGAATTAAACTTGGAACAAACGCAACAACTGGTGCAACAGGAGACTCAACTCTAATAACTGGAGGTCCTGCAACAGCTCACACAGTAGCGGTGGCTGGAACTTTTGGAGACGTTGGAACTTCATCAATTGATGTTATTGATAACGACCAAGTTGTTGTGACTGCAACAGTCGGCCCAACAATCACTTTCACAATCTCTGACAACGCAATCGGTTTCGGAACTCTAACTTCTGGTGGTCCACGATACGCTACGTATGATGGAGCAGGAAGCGGATCAGCAACTGCAGCCCACAACCTAACAATCGCAACAAACGCATCATCAGGATTCTCAATCACATACAGTGGTTCAACACTAACATCAGGAGCAAACACAATTTCAGTTGCAACAATCGTTAACGATACAGACGGAACAGCTGGAACAGAACAATTTGCAATCTCAGGATCTTCAACTGCTGCAGTTAGAGAAACTTCAGGATACAACTACAACTTTGGTACAAACCCTGACTGGAACTTTGTGGCGGGAACAACAACAGAATTTGCGTCTAGCTCTAACTCAACTTCAACTCAGTTCATAGACATGTACTACCTTGCAAACATTGCTGGATCAACCGAAGCTGGAACATACCAAACAACTCTTACATATATAGCAACAGGAAACTTCTAAAAATATATGAAAAAAATAATGAAGTTATTTTATAAAAAAATAGTCATAGCTTCTCTGTTTGTCATCTGTTTCTCAGTATTTTCTCCAAATGCAAAAGCTCTAACTGTTTCTCCTGTAAGATTTGAAGTATCTGCAGATGCGGGTGAAGAAATAATAGACAGCATAATCTTGTATAACGATACAGATGTAACTCAGAATCTATATACCTCATACGCAAACTTTGAGGCTAGAGGGGAGAGCGGAACACCAGCTTTCCTGGAAGAAAAAACAGATCTTGCTACTTGGATAAAAACTAATCCAAATGTCGTAATTCAACCAGGAGAATCAAAAATAGTACCTTTTACTATAAAAATACCATCTGATGTACAACCAGGCGGATATTTTGCAACTATTTTCTTTGGAACAGTCCCTCCTGAAGGATCAGGTTCCCAGCTTTCTATTGGAGCAAAGACAGGAGTTTTGGTTCTTCTTAGAGTAAACGGAGAGATTGATGAAAAAGGTGGAATCCTTGAATTCGGAACTGTTAACAATCAGACATTTTTTACAGCTCTACCTGTTTCTTTTACTTACAGATTTCAAAACAGTGGAAGTGATAGAGTAAAGCCAGATGGTTTTGTTAATATCAAAAATATTTTTGGTGGTGAAGCCGCAAAGCTTATTGCTAACCCAGTTGATGGAAACGTTCTACCGGAGAGTGTCAGACGTTTTGAAGTTGTTTGGAATGATGATGGTAATTCAGTAGATCCACTTTCAGACAAGGCTTCATTTTTTGAAAAAGTTTCTTTTGAATGGAAGAATTTTGCTTTCGGAAAATACACAGCAACCCTAAATCTTGCTTTCGGTGCAACTGGTGGAGAAATGGACCCAATGTCCTTTAAATTCTGGGTTTTCCCATGGCACTTAATAATCTTTTTGATAATTGCCGGTATCATAGTTTTCTTGGTTCTAAAAACAACAATAAAGAAATACAACAGATGGATTGTTTCTCAAGCAGAAAGAACTATTGCAAGACTCGAAGCACAGAAATCTTTATCAGAAAAAGACAGGTAATATGTTTTATTTGAAGAAAATTCTTGGTAATAACCTTGAGTTTTTTTTAATTTTTGTATTATTTTTTTTCGCTCCCTTTATTTCAAGGGCGGATACTTCTCCTGTTACAACAACTGTAAGCATAACTGCAATCGTGGCGGGAACCACAACTGAAGATATTATTGAAGAAGAAGGAGGGGTAAGTGGTGGTGGCTATATACCAATTATGACTGCTCCCTCAATTTCTTTTAGTGGAATTGCTTATCCTTTTGCACCCGTAACCCTGCTTTTGGATGGACAAGATTTGGTTACTGTTTATGCTGGTATTGATGCAAAGTTTTTTGTTGGAATGCCAAGTTTGCCAATAGGAAGTTACACTTTCTCTTTTTCTGCGACTGATAGTCATGGAAGAAGGTCAATTGTTTACACAATCCCAGTTAAGATATCT
>ERZ650304.1117-NODE-1117-length-10974-cov-7.165308_pt1 | contig 10974 bp, 12 predicted proteins | sample MGYA00376240_ERZ650304 | MGnify/ENA primary metagenome ERZ650304 (study PRJEB26733, sample SAMN07839271) | wastewater metagenome | biome: small river; feature: stream; material: water | place: USA: North Carolina | collected 2016-03-01 ...
TGTGCATTTCGAAACCGGCAATCTCGAAGTGCCCAAAACAAAATTTGCAGTCAGTTCGGTTAATGACGTCTACTGTGTCCGAATACGAATCTTTTGTGATCCAAGGCAACAGCAAAATTCCATAAATTTCAGTTGGTTCTACAATTACTTTGATCCTTGAATTATTGGCAAAAATATTTTCTGGGGAATTATATTCTACCGTATTTCGATACAGAATATCATGATTGCCTACGATAAGCGTCATATTGACATCGTATTTGTCTAGCAGCGGTAAAAAATTATCTCGAAGATTTTGCAACGACTTAACAGTAACAAATTGCCGTTTATCGAAAAAATCCCCAAGATGGAAAATTTCTTTGATTCCATCTTGGTTCAACTTCGGAAAAAAGACATTTGCCCAGAATTCATTCTGGTATTGCATTAGATTTTCATGGTCGTTTCTTACGGATAAATGCGTATCAGTAACAATTGCAATTTTATTCATCTTCATCGTATTCCAAAGACATTTCGTTAATTTCGGATTCGCGTTTTAATTTTAAGCGTTCATTCTTTTCATTGATTTTCTTCGTTTCACGCGCTTCGAAATCTGAAATAAAATGATCCATAAAATCTGTATCAAATTCAAGATTATCTAGATTGTGCTCATCGTTTCCGTTTAAATCACTTTCAGATAAAGAATTCATGACCAATGAAGACATAGTAGCTTTGCATTTGATATAGGTCTGAGTTTTCTCAGTTTGGATCTTCTTCAAAAATTGATAATAAGACGCTTGGGTAAAATATGAAAACGGATTTTTTGATTCTTTCGTGACATCGAATGCATCAATATACCTGAGACAATGGATAACTGCGTCCGAAATCATGTCATCCTTAAAAGGATAACCGGAAAACTGATATTTCCTCGCGAGGTTAGTCGCAATATTGAGAATGCATTCTCCGATAAAATCGGAAATCTGCGGAGAAGGTTTATTCTCTTCTTTTGCTTTATCAACAAGAGCTTTTCTTTCAACCAAAGCTTCGTAGAATGCCTTCTTATCAACGTAAAATCGCTCAGGATTAGCTTCTTTGACGCTTTTTTCCGAAATAATCGTCGATTTTTTATATTTTTTAACCGGAGTGGTTGTCGTCATTTAATGATCTACCTCTATTCTCTATGAAACATTCTAAAATAACAATTGCAAACATAATTGAAAACGCTATAATCAAAATGACAACTGAAAACACAATAGCGAAGATAAGACTAAAAATTATGAATTCAATACAGAACGGCAATCGCACACCCCTAAAAGAAATAAAATAAATTATATCTTATTTCTTAATAGGTGTAAACAAATATCAATAAATTTTATAGTGAGGTGCAGAATGCGGCGACATAGATGCCGCATATAGGTAGAGTTGTCCGAATGCATCATTTATGGATTTATCGAATTTGATATTATTCTCAATTAAAGGACTTGACATTGGAGCATCTTTTGGCAATTTACCTCCGAATGAATTTTCTAAGACGTGAGCTACTACAGCTGCCGCTCGGTATTTTGGATAAAAATATTTAGTCGTAAAGGTTGAATCATTTTGGGTATTTTTGCCGTGCTTATTAGAAGCAGGCACAATATCCTTATAGAGCGTTTTTTTATCTTTCACGCCCGCCGCTAATTCTACCTGATTGCTCGATAGACGCTTATAATTGTCATAAAAGTGATTATAACTTTCGAGCGTGTTTTTAACCGGTTCCGCTTCTGGATTAAGGGTGCCATTTGCGCCATTAGAAGACTGATGTGGCTTAAATTCACCGGAGATCAATGTTCCAAACTGAGGGTTTTTGAATGTTTTAATGTTGAATTTGTTGCCTGTGTCCAGTTTATAATCATTATCCTTAAATTCTTTTTTTGAATAGTCTTTAGCAATTTTTTCAATTTGCCCAACGGACGTAGATCCGTGTCGAGCGTAATCGCCTTGAATTTCAGTCGTCAACGTGCTATTATTTTTAACAAAAAACGAAAGTGTCGTATGCTTAACTAGAGAGTTTTTATAAATCTGGCTAAATGACAGATTAACCGCAGAACCAGAAGCGGTTTCAAATGAATCCTTAGTGTTTCTAGCTAATCCGTTAAACTTAATCTGATAATCGAACTTACCATTAAAATTAACTTTTGAGATGTTTGGCATGCTGGTCAAACGTGTTGTCCGATCAGCAACCTTTTTAAGCGAAACGGGAATTAGAATTTTCTTGTTGATTGCCCTTAGCAAAATTAAATTAAGCGCATTCAGAGAATTCGGAGTTTTTGGATCTAACTTCTCAAGTTGCTTCATCACATCTTTGTATTTGCGGATATTGACTCCGTACATGTCCGCAGGACACCATTTATTGATGTCAGCAAAGATCTTTTTGCAATAGTCATTGCACTTTTTATAAACTTGCTCGATTTTTTTAGTAATTTCATTATTTTTGTGAACATGCACAAACACCATGTCAGATGATGTCGACCCCATAATTTTTGAAATCGCTTCAGCAGTTAACACAAAAGATTTAAACCATTCGTGTCGCGTAATAAATTCAGTTTCGTCTTTATACGGCTCAACTTCCTGCATAAACGAAATAATTTTGTCCTTGGCAATTCCGGCAAACCACGTTGGATAGGTTCTATGGTATTCTAACAGCTTATTCAAGAATTTTTTATATTCTGCGTTATTTCGAATATGAATTGTCCCGTTCTGAACTCTATATGTAGAAAACAGAGCATTTAAAGATTCTTGCTCGGCGGGTTTCAATCCATCAGACTCTCCGCGCACGATAATATCGATTTTGTATTTTACTAAGGTCGCTTCAGGAATACTTTCATGGTACACCGAAACTTTTCCATCGGACGAATCGTATAAGCAAGCGATATTCTTTAATTTGCTGGCGCTGCTATTGCTATAAGTCTTATTCCTGTTGTTATTCTTGATTTGAGTTTTAAGCTCCTCATGGATAATTTTCAAAATTTCTTTTCTGTTTTTATCTCCGGATTTATCGTCGCCTGCGATGTAGACGATAATACGCCATTTGTTTTCATCGCCAACGACCTCATAAGAATTTTCACGGAACATATCTTTCAGAAATTTAATTAGATTGCCGTAAGTCTCTTCTCTAAATTTTCGTTTTTCTTCATTTGTCAACATTTAAAAATTTCCCATGTGATCGTCTGATGCTATTGCCCAGGTTTCATTTCCGATTTTTTCGGTGCTATATGATGGTCCTGTGGAATCATCAATTCCGTTTGTAAACATTCCAAATGGCACTAGTTCCTCATAAATTTCTTCATCTGATAAATCTCTCAGAGAGTGCATGACATCAGTATCGTGCAGGTTTTTAAAATAACTGTCAGATGTCAACCAGGCAAATAATACAAGACACATAACCAAATCGTCATGTTTACCTTTTTCTGCTTCGTATGATTTGCCAGTTTGAACAAAGTTGGTTAGCTCTTCAACTGTATTTAAATCATTAATGATCAATTTTTTATGTTCTAATAATAGCTTAAGCATTGAACATCCAGCTGATTTAACACTAGACGTCGTTCTTATTCCTCGGTCGATGTTTCTTCCAAAGCCAGCCGAAACTCTTTTTCCTCTAGATCCGGTTGATTCGGTAAAAATCAATCCATCATATCCGTGATCCAAGTATAGAATATCCGAAACTTGCGCGCCAATGTCATTAATTTCAATTAAGACTTGGGCATTATTATACGCTTTTGCAATATTCAAAATAAAAGTTGCGTAGTCAGTAGGAGCGATCATGTTATTTCTAAACACCGCAACTTGATTGTACGGCAAATTGGTAATATCAATCACGTGAAAAGCTGAATAGTCTAACCCTTTTCCTCTAGACACGTCGCACACAATGATGTATTCGCGATTCTTTTGCGGTTCTTGGTATACCGTATAGCCGATATCTGCACTGGCGTGCACCGGTTTGATCTCGGACGCGTCAGCCTTTATGATCTTCAATGTCGCGCCCGAGATCAATGTCCCCGATGAACCGTGGAATCCTACGCAGTTATGACTCAAAACTCCATTAGTAAAATATGACGCAGACTTTTCGACATCAAGCAAGTCATATACATCGATTGGTTTGTTTTCTCTTTGAATAGATGAGATAAATTCAAATCCGTCTTTAGACGAAATTACATCATCTTCAGTTAAATTCTGAGCTTCAACGAATTTATTTTCTTGAGTGTACAAAGGATGATTTAAACTACATTGAATCTGCCGACCGGACGCAAACTTGATGATCAGACTTTCATTGATTGTCTTCTTTTTAACACCTGAAAAATTCTGAAAACCAAGAGGAGTATCGACTTTCATGCTATTGTATAAGTTAATATGTTAAAATATTTATAGATGTTGCCGTTGACATCCTCCCCGACCTAAAGGACGGGGATTCCTCCTGCGAGACGCTCATGTCCGAGCGCAAGAATATTCAGCGCGGAATTTACATCCCGATCATGGAGCGTACCGCACTCCATGCACTGCCATTCTCTTATTCCAAGGCCTGCTCTACCTTTCGGACTGCTGTCGCGTGAGCCACAGCACGAACACGTTTGGGTGGTATACGCTTCATTGACTTCTTCATACCATGCCCCTGCGTTCTCGCATTTATACTTGAGCATGGTTCTTAGTGTTGTCCAACTTGCATCTAATACAGACTTAGCTAATTTAGTCCGTGCTAGTGCTTTGGCATTCACATTGCCAACGAAGATTGCTGCATGTTCATTCACCAGTTTTCGGCTGAATTGATGCAGCATGTTTTGACGTATATTTTTAATCTTGGCGTGAATCGCTTTGACGCGTTTCTTATTTTTTGCACGTTGAGCAATGCCAAGTTTTTGTTCGTATTGTCGATAGATTTTAGGAGCTTTGAGCTTTATACCATCTGAACAAGTAGCTAAGTCTTTTAATCCCAAATCTATACCAATTGAGGTTTTAGCGCTGGTTTTCTCTGTTTTAATTGAATCAACTACAAGACAGACATACCAACGCCCACGACTATCCTCTACAAACGAGCCTGTTTTAACATTGTATTTGCTTAGTCCGTAGCTGTCCCATAGTTTGAATTGATGCTTGCCGTATTGAACATATCCATCAGCATATTTGATTGCTACTTTCTTGAACGGTATCCAGCCCAATGAACGCCTAGCTGATTTTTTATTGCTGACTCGCCATTTCAGTTTTGCTTTTTTGAATTGCTTGCGTCTTGTCACTAATTCTTCTGTGACCGCCTGAATCGTTTGGCTATGCAAATTGCATTCTTTCGATGCGCCTTTTGTGTATTTGGCAATGTCGTATGCTGAAAAGAATTGTTGTTTTCGTTGTAGATGTTTAAAACACAAATCATTCACGTAATTCCAGACAAAATTCACCTCAGATGCCATCTGATTTAGCACCTTGCAATGTTTGTCTTTTATGCGTAATTTGAGTGTCTTCATACAATTATTTAACCGTATTTTTCTTAATAGTGATTATGGCAAAAGTATTTAAAACGACATTTCATGTCGTATGGCTTACGCCAGTCGCTTATATCCTCGGGCTAAACCCCGAGGTTTTACGCTCCAATGGATAACAAAAAAGGCGCTTTTAGCGCCTTCTTCTATTAAAACGTGACATTAAAAATCAAACTGAATATCTTCGTCAGTTCTCATCATAATATTCACTTTGTAGTTAGTTGCATCTTGCTCTTGGTTCGCAACCTGTGTCATATTCATATTGAACCATTCTTCTAGATGAGGAATTGGATTCTTGACTGGCCAAACATATTTTTGGTCCATCAAATCGGTAATTCCGGCGAACTTAACAACATCTTTCGCGTTAAACAATACCCACTTAGAAATGAATTCCTCATTAGTTCCGACCAATTCTCGACCGGCAAACAACTGTTTAGTCCATGCCAATTCTGTTTCGATAACTTCTCGCGTCCAATCAGCGAAAGTGCCTAAGCACGATGCATACACAGACGGGTAAGCCAATTTCAGTTCTTTGAGAATTTCTTTGCGGTATTCACAGTGAACTTCTAGTTCGTCCTGAGCAATCTTTTTAACGGCGCTGCCAATTGCTCCGAAAAGACCTGATTTGCAAATTGTAAATGTAATTGCAAACGATGCCATGAATTGGACGCGCTCAAGAAGCAACATCGCAAAGTAATACAGAATCAGTTCTCGAACAACTTCATCCTCTTGGAATTTGGTTCCACGCGCGTATTGCCGCGAAAATTCACCAAAATTCTCAAGAAATTCCGAAATCGTATCAAGCCGCTTAAACGATTCTTGCTTATTCAGAATTTCTTTAAGAATTTCGTCCGGATTATTGAATGACAGCCTAACAATTTCTGAATAGGTGTTAGCGTGAACCAATTCATTTACCATAATTGCGCATTCTGTTTCCCAGACTTCGACGCAAGGATTGAATGGAGCAATCATATAAACTGGACATGTTGCCGCAACAGAATCAGCTTCCCATTGCCATGCGAGCGTGTCAATCATAATGGAAGAAATGTTTTTATCCGCCGTTGCAAAGTCTGTCTGGCATTGACGATAGTTAAATTCATCTTCGGACCAGTCGAGCGATTTAATCTCTTTATACAGAGACCAAATCTTCGGATAGTACTTGTGAATCGTGTTCAGCAGCCCTTTTTTAGAATTCAGAAATAATTTCTTTTCTGCATATTCTTCAAAAGTCTTAGTTGTATCAAAGATTGTCATTTTTAACCTCTTAGTGAGCAGTATTGCGATATTTGATTAAGACACGAACAAAATTTAGTTCGAATATAAGTGCGACGGAATTGACATCCTCCCCCTCCCTAAAGTGAGGGGATTCCTCCAGCGAGACGGCAATGTCCTGCCGCGAGAATGTTCTTGGCGGCATTGACGTCGCGGTCGTGCAGTGTACCGCACTGCACACAAGTCCATTCTCTTATTCCAAGGCCTGCTCTACCTTTCGGACTGCTGTCGCATGAGCCACAGCACGAGCAAGTCTGGGTGGTATACGCTTCGTTGACTTCTTCAAACCATACCCCTGCGTGATCGCATTTGTACTTGAGCATGGTTCTAAACGCACTCCAACCTGCATCCAACACTGACTTTGCCAGTTTGGTTTTTGCTAGGCCTTTGGCGTTCACATTGCCAACGAAGATTGCCGCATGGTCATTGACCAATTGACGGCTGAGTTTGTGCAAAAAGTCTTTACGAATATTCTTAATCTTGGCGTGAATCGCCTTAACCCGTTGCTTTTGGTTGGCACGTTGGGCAATACCAAGTTTCTGCTCATATTTTCGATAGGTGCGCTGCGCTTCGATCTTTTGACCATTCGACAGTGTGGCAAAGTCTTTTAGACCTAAATCAATACCTACAGGCGTTTTGCCTTCAGTGGTCGTGGCTGGTTCTAGTGTATCCACCACCAGATTGACATACCAACGACCACGAGAGTCTTGGTTAAAGCTACCGCACCGTACCTTGTATTTTGACAGTCCATAGCTGTCCCACAGGCCAAACCAATGACCTGCGTATTTGACTTGTCCGTTTTGATATTGGATGCCCGATGCTTTAAAAGGTATCCAGCCAAGGGATTTTTTGGCTGATTTTGGATTCGATACCCGCCAATTCAGCTTGGCTTTTTTGAACTGTTTGCGCCGCACTACCAATTCTTCAGTGATTGCTTGGATGGTTTGGCTGTGCAGATTTAGACCAGATTTGCTTGCGCCTTTGGTGTAGGTAGCAATGTCAAAGGCGGAAAAGAATTTTCCCGTGCGTTGGAGGTGTTTAAAGCACAGGTCATTGACGTAGTTCCATACCAAATTGACTTCGCACGCAAGCTGAATGAGCAGCTTGGCGTGTTTATCTTTGAGACGGAACTTGAGGGTTTTCATAAGTTGCGTTATACTTTGGTCTATGGATGATTTCAATGACATTAGGCAGCCTTGGCGAAGCCGACTGCCCTCGCCTATATCCTCGGGCTAAACCCCGAGGTTTTACGCTCGTATGGATAATAACTATAATTACACATTTCGCTCGAAAACGAATAGTGAAACCCTTTTTCGGTGATAATGTAAATCCGATCCGTGAAATTTGGAATTCCGTATGCATCAAACTTTGCGCGGGTTTTATCGGCGCACCAAACCTCAATGTGAATCTTCGTATTGTCTTCTTTGAATCGCGTGTAATGAATAGTAGCAACGATTGCAACGAAGACGCTAAACAGGATAACCAGATATTTCATCGTTTATTCCAATTCAATCAAATATTGTGGGTCGAAATCAGGATTTTCGCTATTGCCGTATTGGTCGCTATAACCAAAAGCATTGCAATACACAGAACATCCGTCAATCACGGTATTCTTAATTGTTCTGTGGCAATGGCCCCAGGCCCAATGCTTAAATCCAGTCAAATCAATTTCATTCATGAAATACGGATTTAGCTTATTCCCGGCAAACCGCGGATCCACCGTTTTGCGAGTGGGTTGAAAGTGAGTCATCACGAAGACTTTTTCGGAATTCCGAAACTTTTCAATCCATTCAATATGCTCTCGATATGATTCTCGAATATCAGACAATTCAATTTTGCCAGAATAATCTTTCTTGCAAATCGCCCGAAAATCAGATATGAACGACGGTACAATAACTCGAGCAGAGTTTTCTTTAATCGGATTCTCACGATCCGAAACGTCCGACCACAGAGTGCCGCCTACGAACGTCCAACCATTGTACTGGAATTTAACCCCTGATCGCAGGCAATTGACGCCTTCGCGTTTCAATTTGTCATACAATGGATCAGAATCGATCGTATTCATGTAAAAATCGTGATTGCCCAGAACGATCAGATGATCTTTACCATGTTTGCGGCAGACATTGATAAAATCCATGATACTATCCAATGGAGACGGCCCGCATTTAAAAAAGTCCCCAGCGTGAATGATCAAATCTGCGCGAGAATTTGGAATAAAATCTCCAAAATTCTCATGCGTATCGCTGATTAACTGGATTGTCGTCATTTTGAATCTCCCGTCAGATGATGAATTTTTTCGAACGAAGTTCTTGAATGATATTGCTCAATTCTTCCTCTTCAGGGATGAAATTGGTCAATTCAGTGCCAAGATCAGTATCAGTGCCGACGTGAACCAGATGGCCGAACATATTGACCCAGACTTCTGCGGTATTCAGGTCGTTTTCAAAGAAAATGCTCAGAGAAGCATCAAAGTTGCGTTCGATTTGGACTTTGAATCCATCAACGATCAGGGTGTACATGATAACGATTCCATTAAGAAGAAGCTACATCAGCTTCGATAGATACATCCTATCAAACCGGTCGGCATTGTAAACACTTTTTTAAATTTTTTCACATGTCATTGAATCTATTGCGAAAATATTCCCTAGATACATACGGGCGCGTGTCTAGGGAACGCTCGGCTGGCCAGATTCTTTCGAGTTGATCAGAAGATTATACGTCTGACGACGTACGGAATATCTAACAAATTTTTTCCTTCTGCGCCGGCTTTTAACAAGCAATTTTCAACATTCTCATTTTCTGGCACAAGAGAATTTTTTACGATCACGAGATATTCACCATCTTGCAATCCTCGTTCATAATATTTACGATTATAAGCACCACGGCTGCCTACAATGTATTCAGAACAATCCTTGATATATTCTTCAATAACGTCTAATAATTCATAACGGAGTTTTCCATATTCCGTGTTTTTATTCCAAAGGTTATTCGCCCGCGCTTCCTTAATGTATTTTTCTTCGGAGGTAATACCCGCATCAGTAGAAGGCACTGGATACATGTAATCCATTGCATATTTGTCCCAGGATTTTAGAATTTTCCTGGGAATGGTTTGAATCCCCGTATTTTCGCAAATTCCTGCTCCAGTGTCGAGCTCTTTCTTGCCAGATTTAATGTCTCGAATATTAGACAAAATAACACAGAGTTTCATTTTAGACATTCTCCTACCAAGGTTCGTTGGCAATTGCTAGAAGCACGGTGGTGTGGCAAATATTTTTGCCTTTGCAGAAACAAACTAGTCTTTTTCCTCGCAATTCTTTGATAATCGCGTCTTTCAATCCAGGATCATTTTTCATGTCTTGAATTATCTTGTATCGATAATGCGCGACTGAAGCTTCGACCGAATCGACTAAAATTGCACCCGTACTATTGCGTAGGCATGAGAAGGAATTTCCCCATTTACCAGGCCGTCCGCAATATACATCACCAGGTTTCATATCTTTTTTGAGCACCATTAAATGCTCATACTTTTCTGCGATTTTGTATAAATTGCGAATAGAATATTTGACCCAGATTTTGTATATCGCTGTCGCTTGGCAATTATGCCCTTTCTGACCGAACATATCAGAAAATCCTTGATAGCGCTCAATCACCCGATATAGCTCAGGATTTTCTTTAAAATACTCTTCCCAGAGTTCTTGATAAAGATTACTCACATATTCGTGGTTTACCGGCTTTTTTCCTTTCGCGGCCTTCCAATTAAGACCCGTGCTGCCGTCTTCGAATACCTTTGACGCCTGGTAAATCTCTTCAATTGATTTACCGCCTCTTCCATTGATTCTGGCATAGAACGCGGACAATGGTTTATAGCCTTTGCTACTGCATTCAATATACGGCGCGAATCCACATTTAATCATTGCGTATCTCCCGGCTCATAATTCAAGTTTCTTAAGAGAGGTATTCAATCACTTCGCCCCACCAATCACCGCTTAAATGATCCCAAACTTGATTTTCGCGATCAATCCACAGCTTATCAGTCAATTCAATGATTCCATTTTCTCGCTGATAAATGATGTCAAAGACATTTGATTCACCGTTCGCGTGAAGAATTTTAACTTTGCTCGCATCACTATCTCGATTCTGCATGAAGATTCTCCTTAAAATGAATCAAAACCACCCGCGACCTACCGTTTCCAATAAATCGCGGCTCCCATTCAATCATTTC
>ERZ650304.1118-NODE-1118-length-10969-cov-18.162177_pt1 | contig 10969 bp, 8 predicted proteins | sample MGYA00376240_ERZ650304 | MGnify/ENA primary metagenome ERZ650304 (study PRJEB26733, sample SAMN07839271) | wastewater metagenome | biome: small river; feature: stream; material: water | place: USA: North Carolina | collected 2016-03-01 ...
AAAGGGGTGACGTAATGGCTATCGCAGTACCGGTGGCTGCGTTAGCGCTGCTGCCTATTTTGAAAGAAGAGCAATTACGGCATTGGCCTACAATGCCTATTCCATCTGCGCTGGCTGCGCAGGTTCAAAAGGAGTCGTGCATTACGTTAAAGCACAGTAAGTGTTGGAACGTACGAGCAGAGTTAAAAACTGATCGTGAATACGGCTTTGGTTTGGGTCAGATTACCATCACCAAAAAGTTTAATGTGTTTGAAGAGCTTAAGGCATCTAATAAAGCATTAGCGGATTGGCGATGGGAAGATCGGTTTAATGCACGGTATCAACTGCGGGCGATTGTTATCAAGGACTTACAGTGCAATAACATGATGCGTAATACCGCTACGCCATTAGACCGTTTGAAGATGGCTTTTAGTTGTTATAATGGTGGAGGTGGTGGCGTATTAAAAGACCGTCGTCTCTGTAGTAATACTGTAGGCTGTGATCCTCGGGTTTGGGATGGTAACGTAGAGTTAACATCATTCAAATCTAAGGTTGCAGTAAAAGGCTATGGACAATCGTTCTACGCGATTAACCGTGGCTATGTTAAAGCATTGATTGAGTTGCAGCCTCATCGTGCAAAATACGTCCCGTACATGGAATGATTAAATACGGGGTGCAAACCCCGTATTTTATTATGACCACTCTTTATTTTTTGATTGTTAACCCACAGGAATTACTAATATGTTACGTGTTACTCGTACCTTTAATGGCATCGCTGTACAAACTGCAAAATACCTAGGTGCTCCTCATGTAGTAGTACCTTACTCCACTGTTAATGAATCCTTATTAGATCCATTGGTTGTGCCGTATCAACCTGCTCCTCCAACATTGGGAATGGAGTTATCAGACACCTACGACGCCGTAACCGACACAGCGTTCTTAAACTTACAGTGTATGGTACTTGGTAATCAAGGACATCGTTTAATCGCTGGTCCTCCTGTATCTACCACCGAAGTACCACACCAAGGCACTGATGCTGGTCTATACGGCTTAATCCCATTCGTTGCTGTACCAGCCAGTAATGATTTAACAGCATTACAACGTGCTACCTATCGCTTACGTAAAACAATGACGATTGACGGCGTATTGTATGCAGTTTACTACGGTCGAGTAATCGATATTTCAGGTATCACACCGACGACGCAATTAACGCGTATTGTATCCGGTACGCCAGTCACCGTTAACTTTACGCCGACTATCAATAACCTACGTCCGCCTGTACCCTCTATCGGTATTGATAACGATGGTAGTTATGTCAGTGTGAGTTCGCCATTGTCTGTGCTATTTACAGATGACGAAGTCACTGCATTAAAAGATGCGTGTGCATTAGTGTTTGGTAATGTTAACTACGCGGTTATCTCAGAGATTGGTTTCTGTACCGGCGTAGATAAACCAGTCACTGACCGTTACCCTAACTCAGGTACTCAGTCACCAGTAGCAGTTACACCTGATACTTACTACGAAATGGTTGCTACTCAAATCAATCTGATTGCTAGCGTGTTCTATCCGGTATCGTCAACCAATGCTGGTTTCAGCATGGGTTTTGATTTTGGTGCTACAGAACCGTTATACGGTGCATTAGTTAACTAATGCAAGGAGGACTCAATGTCTGCTGCATTATTGTTAGATGCACCGCGTCCCGTACGGGTTATCGGTGTAGACCCCGGCACTACACACATTGGATTGTGTGTTAGCGAAGTGCAGGGTGATGGACTGCATGTTATCGATGCTTACACTGTGCATACGGACGTCATAGTCCGTAGACACTATATGGAAGTTGCTGAACGGTATGGCGAGCGGTATGCATTGATTGCAGCAGGGGTTGATGCTGTTGTAAAATACATACGGACATGGTCACCCGGACTAGTGGCTTATGAATCACCGTACTTAGGTAGACATCCTCAAGCCTTTGGTTCTGGTATTGAAATCATGACCATGGTTGCTGAGGCTATTCGTAGAGCAGACCCATTCCTAATGTTTTTAACCTTAGACCCGTCCAGTGTGAAAAAATCAATTGGTGTAAACGGTAAGAGTGGTGATAAATCATTAATGGCTTTGGGTATTAAACGGAGTCCGCATTTGACACTCGGTATTGATACTGATGTATTGGATGAGCACGCTGTGGATTCGATAGCCGTTGGGTTAGCTGTTTTTCGGAACTTAATAAAATGAACCTACTTAACTTAGCTGCCGTAATGGGACATAATGTTCCTATGTCTGCACTATCACTCTGTGATACAATTCTGGAACGGATTTATACGCAATGTCCACCGCTGGTGTTAGTCCTAGGCAAGGAGGATACGGGTGAAGGGATTCTAGACGCGTTTGCGGCGTTACCGGATAATTACCGAGCCTGTATTGAGACGATATCTATTGTTACAGTATTGGAAACACAAGTTGTCGTACATGACGTAACGTTATATAGGGCTAGCACCGCGTATAAGGCTCATCAGTGCGAGATATGGCCTAGACGACTGTTAGGTATTGCTTTGTGTGCAATGCTGCTTATATCGCTTTATTACGTCGCCTATTACGTGTTCATTTTAAAGTCACAAGGTGAACATTTAGACGGTGTTGTATATGATGCGTTACAAACGTTTTACCTCGTAATAAAGCCTTTCTTATTTTAGGGCATAGTAGACTTAGTGTACCCTAGGGTACACTAAGTCTACTATGCCGCTATGTGATGCGTAAATCATCTTTTGCCTTTTCGCGTAAATAAAACTCCACTGCGTTCTTACGTAACATATACACCGGAGTTAACCTACGTCGAGGGCGATAGAAACGAATAATCTGATGTATCAACGGCAAGCATAACTTTGGATAATGTCGTTGCCTAAGCATGTCCGTAAATACTAATGCGATATGCCGCTCCTCTATTGCAAAGGGTCTTTTCCGATAAAGGAGCGAACGAGTTTCTTCCAAATAATACAGCATTACGATACAATCCGTATATCGCGCAGGGATTAACCACGACAATGGCCGTGTTAGGCACGGGTATTCAATTAAATAACCGGGTGGTACATATAGACTAAACCCTTCATTTAAGCGGTCTTCGCTATAGCAATACGCCTTAGTTGTTACCCAATACTCACCACCTAATAAAAGACTGGCCCGTTCGGACTTAATCATACCGCCTCCCGATATATGTTATTACTCCAGAAGATCCCAGTCTGGGATAATTCCCGCAGTCCAATCGGCATCGCTAGCGGTTCGGACGTACAACGCTGATCTTGCCCAGCCCAACCAAATGCCGCTGCCGGATGTTTCATAGTATACTTGACAGATTATCTGTACTATCCACCGCGTGTGTGTGTTGGCAGGTTCCGTGCCTACGGCTATGGTACAAGTACCCGTCCAAGCCCCCGTCAGCAGAATAAAGAAATAATTTGGATCATTAAGTGCCGGTGGTATATTTAGTATGTTGTCGCTAAGTGTAAAATAATACCCTCTCTCACTCACACTATCGGGTAAATTGAACGTTATCGATGGATCATCAAGTGTATGCCGTAGTGCATTTAGGTCGTAGTTACTAAGAGCAGTACTGATCCGGTAGTCATAGCCTGCTTGGTTGTAGTAAGGCCAATAATAAGGCGTAGGACTGAATCTAGCAAACATATATGCCTGATACGGTGACGCATTCAGGTATAATTGCGTCATGTACGACGTATCGTCAAGCCAACTGGTGTACACAGGAGGAGATACTCCGTCATTAATCGTTGATCTAAACTTTACGGATGTTAGAGGGGTGGTAACGCTGATATCTTCTACTTTCTGCAAAACTTGTATAACTGACTGCGTCGCACTTGCCGGTAGGACTCTCAAAACTCCATAGTCAGGTACAATGGACGAGTAGCCTGCCGGAAATCCGGTATTGGTGACGCTATCTAATAGGTATGTGCCTTCGCCGATTATATTGCCTAGATTAGTATTGGTGGTAATATAGTCAATGGGGGCTGTTATAACCCAGTTAGTGGTGTGCAGTGCGCTACTATAGTACTGTAATATACGCGCATAGCTAGTGGCGTTTGTTAAGTTCCTAGCAATTTGAATAGTATAATAATCGCCGCCGGGGCCAGCTGTTGTTATTACCTGTAATGTAAAGTCTGATTCTACGCCTTGCGACGGCGGTGCATGACCCAAGTTATCAGAAGTTTTAAAGTTAAAAAACCCCGTTGCAATATAGGTGTTTAAGTCACCATAGCTACTGACCGGAATCGATGTAACACCTGAGCCGGCTGAAACAGACCACGGCACCCATGCTATCCCGTTAAAGTAGCGATTGCCCTCTTGACCAGTTTCCAAAATTATATGCTGGTAAACTTTATTCCCGGCTTTTCGTACGATTAAAATGCCGGGGGTATTTAATTTCACCGCATTAATTGCATGGGCAAAATGCCATTCGCCGGGTACTCGAAATTGCAAACCATCCAAATCTAGGCCAGTGGCATTATTTGTCGCTGCTAAATCGGCGTCTATGCCGTTTATAGTAAGTCGGTTCCATAGAGCAGCGAATTGCACAGCTAAGTATGCAGCATTAATACCCTCGGTCGGTGCTACCCCAACAATTGGATCACTCTTAAGGTTAAATACCTGCGTGGGATCTCCGTTGATATTTGCTTTAAGTTGCCATGGTACATTGGTGCTACTGATTAGGTCAATTACCTGTTGCTCAGTAATGTAATTTGAATTAGCTAACAAAACATGGACGTGCTGATAGATTGCCGCGATGGACGGGGAGTCCCCAGCAGCAATAGCCATGCGCAATCGTTCTAATACAGCGACGATCTCCTCAGCACCATATAAATTATCGACATGGTGTAAGTGTTCAGTCGGCGGAAACTGTACCGGTATGCCGACAATCTGACCCCATATGGTCGGACCCTCTGGCAATGGATTATTATCGATCAGATCACGTATCAATGTGGCTTCACTGGAATAAATACCGCCAATGCATTGATACGTAACGCGTACAGATGGTACTGACGGGTCCTCAACAATAACAATAGCGCATACTTCTTTACCTGAGGCCAGTGATCCTGCTCGGTGCATTTGTAATGCTTTATATTGCGTAACAGGAGCTAGTAATACATTGGTAACGCCGTGGTATACTGCTAGACCCGTAGTATAGAACGGTCCTGCGCTTAATGGGAATATGCGGTCATTGGCCGTAGTAAAGGTATGGACTTCGTTAGTTATTAAATTGGCAGGGCTTGCGCCAGTCAAATCTAATGTATATGTGGTTGGCATAGTTGTCTCCTTAAGTCAAACGTTTCCAAATACAGATTACAAAGTATGGAGGTAGTGTAGGAACCGGTACGTTCGGTACTGGATTAGTAACCTCGACTGTAGCGTTGGTATCTGCGGTATCTACTAATGTAAAACCAGGTACGCTAGTTAGCGGGTCATTAGGAGCGGTATATAGTTTACCATTCATTTGCATAGTAGCAGGTAGGTGATCCTGCGTTAACGCTACAGATTCTGCACCACCTGTCTCGCCTGCTGTATCAAACTTAGGATTAGTTGCGTCATAACCGACTGGAAACCCAGTCACTCGCACCCATGTACCATAGCCTAAGAAAGTCGTAGGATCACGAGTAGCGTTACCCGTAAACCAATAATCTCCAATCGGCACGCGGCGCGATATGTCATATACGTTTAATGCGGCTAAGAGTGTAGCAGGTGTAATCAATACCATACCCAAAGGATTGATAAAATTAGTTGCCTCGGCCTCGGTCGCTAGGCGGGCTATGCCCTTAACGTCCTCAGCGGCATCGTTAATCGTAATACCTGCTGTATTATATTTACTAAGTGCATAAACTAACATAGGCGGCGTAATATACCGACCTGCTGTGATATTGTCAATGTCGGCTTGGCTGGCTGGCGGATAGTTCGCCACTAGATCCAGTCCGATTTGCCCTTTGGTATGTGCCACTGTAGCCATTAAATGGGCTGTTAACGTAGAGACTAGGGTATTTACATTACCGCCGTTAGCTGTAATCTGCTGACGGATTAATTGCAGCACTTGCACTATTTCAGCCATGCCTGTTAAGTCGCTGGTATGGTGCGGGTGCACTACGGGTGGAAATAGCACAGGTACGCCGACAATCTGTCCCCATGTTACGACTCGGACGGCGTAGAGCGAGTTAGTTAATTGTCTAACGACTTCATAATCGTTTAAGGTGTATGGTCCACCTAAGGTTTGATACGTTATATACACTGTACCTGTGTACATCTGGTTAACAAACGTAATAGAGCCATAGATGCGTTTATTCAGTGACTGCGTGGCCTCTACAAACTGATGGGTTAAGTAGTAGTCGATGTTCTCATCTAATACCGGATCAGTGGGTGCAGGGCCAGTCCGAATGACCAAACCGTCTAAAAAGAAAGGGGCGGCATTAGGGACTAGAAAGTTAGCATTGGTTAAATCCGTAGGCGGCGTTACCGCGTGCATTTCATTGACAATTAAATTAGCGGGATATGTCCCGAATGGATCGTACTGGTAAAGAAACGGCATTTTGTGAATCCTCGAGAGAATCTATGAATAACATAGGCGGTCAGACAAATCATATCATAACCCCTTTAAAAAGGAGTCCACAATGTATACCTTTATGAACGCCGTATTAAAAAGATACGGTAAAAATCAAACATGGCAGCCCGTGAACATATCATTGCTAACCCTACCGCAAGTAGTCAACAGTTATGTGGACGGACATCTCGTATTGTCTAATCCTGCACTTTCGGCCAATCCGTTATACGTGGACTTAAAAGAATTAAAATCTGCAAACGTGCCGTACATGGATGCAACGATAGATTTCTGGTTAGCGACCTTAAATAACACACCCTTACCTTTTCTAGCCAGTGAACCTACGTATACGACTCAGTCTGCACGCTACGCTGACGCGTGGCAAGCACAGTATACGATACAGGCATGTCACCCTAACCAACCCCAAGTAATTATAGGGGGTACTTTAGATGATGTCTGCATTATAAAATCTAATAACGATATACCTGCTTTACATAATCGGGTATTAACTAGTGTTAATGGGTTTTTCCATTTGAACTATGGGGTTGATGAGTATCTAGTAATTAAGGATGGTGGGCGTAGCCTACGGTCGACACGGCAGCCAGAAAACAAGGTTGGTTTATTGAGCTTCGCTCATATTTGCGACATTCAACAACTACCTATCTTGCCCAACATGTTGCATCCATTAAGCCCGACGATACCCTATAAGCAAGCAGTGCTAATCAATACAGGGCTTAACTTAACTAATCAGTCAGTCATGATCTCAATCGGCGGGTACTTGCATTGCGCGGATGCGATTATTGATGTACTATCGGCTATTGACGGGATCATTAAAATCAATATGGAGTATATGTCGTTAGCCCGACGATTGTTTGAAATGTCACGGTACATGGACTTAGATTCACTACACATTACGCGTAGTCCATTAAAACCCGGCGCATTAGTCATCAATGAGTTTAACAGCAATCAGTTTATTACGCGACTACTGTGTATGTCACAATCGTTCTTAGTCGTCGTAAATACGCCAACCCTTACTCGTCGCACTATTGCTGTACGGAATCCAGAACTGCCGGGGTTTTATGAGTATGGGCAAGAACCGGTATATCCGTTACTAACGCCCACTGGACGTATCAATGATTATTGGTTAAGCAGACAAGGTGATGTTTATGTAATGTCAGTGACTAATAACTTCTATCAGCGGTTTAGTTACGAGTCTACTGATTGGGAGCGACACCGTGCCGTTAACGAACGTGGTACGCCCGATGAATTAATCTATGCTAATGGGCAATTGCTAGAGTTAACGTGTACTGTCAGGGCATAACAGAGTAAGGGCTAAATGCCCTTACTCCTATGCCGTTAGTGCGGTACGAGAGTATTACCTAAATTTGTTTCCGCGTGTACGTGAGTACCACCAACATTAACACCATTGTTAGTAAATGTCCCGACTGTTGTTACGTTGCCATTTATAGCGTAACTACCAGTAGCCGATACATTACCAGTCCATGCCAATGCGCCAGTAGCAGCTACATCGCCTGTCCATGTGAGCTTACCTGTAGCAGTCATATCACCAGTCTGAGTAATCGTAGGTGATTTATACACGGTCGTTTTAGTATTTACTGTCACGGTGGTACAGTTCAACGTATAGTCTTTGGTCTTTAAGTTAATAGATGTACCAGTCGTTAGATTAGCGACTTGCTTATTCAACTCAAAGACGGAAGCATCTGCGTTCAATAACTTAAAGTGCCGTTCATGGCTATCCAACATAAACGAATTACCTAGGTCATCCTTTAATGTCACAATCCCTTTAGCGATATCAAATAGAAACTCATAACTAACTGACTCGCCATCTGAACGATTGGTTTTCAATTGAATTTGTTTGGTACGGGAACACCATCGAATAAACCAACTGTTCTCGGGTGTTAATTGCGTAACGGATTCATCACGTGTGTTACTGAGGACGTAAACAATCGTTTCTAAGCGCCGTAAATAGTCGTCTAAACCCGTCGTCGTCCAGTAGTATTGATCAGCATCGCCAAAACGCCAGATTAATACACGCTCACCCCGACGGATATCCGGTGGTGTTAGTCGATTACTGTCCATGGGTAAATAGGTTGCTTCAATAGTAATAGCCATTTTAACCTTGACGCTGTACTGACGACCAAAGGCATCAATACCTGTTACAGTGTCTTCATTATAGACGTCAGTTATTTCACCATCTACGTAAGTCATTGTTTCTATTGGATAAACTTCTAATAACGGAGACGACGGTAGTCTGTTAATGGCAGACCGTCCGATCGACTCAATGTGGAATTGGGATTGGTTCATGTAAACCTCTGTTTAATTTTACGCAGACACGTCACAATATGTGCTTAACAGGAGACCACACCATGCGTATTGTGCAATTACGGCTAAGGGGTTATAAACGTTTAGCCTTACGAGGCATCACGTACTTTGAGTACACTCCAATACAGGACATGCAGTTGATACTAGGGACTAATGGCAGTGGTAAATCCAGCATCATGCGTGAAATGTCTCCGCTACCCGCTAACCCAGCAGACTATTTCAAGGAAGGATCTAAAGACATTACTATAGAGCATCGCGGTATAAGCTATCAGCTAATCTCTACCTTTAATCCAAAGGCAGAGCACCGGTTTATTGTTAATGGGGAAAACCTTAACAAAGGCTGTACAATTACCGTACAACGTGAACTAGTCAAACAAACATTTGGCCTAGATGCTGACTTGTTTAATGTCATGATTGATGAAGTCGTATTCACTGAGATGCCTGCGCTAAAACGCAGAGACTGGATTATTCAGTTATCCGGTAATGACATGACGTTTGCATTACGGGTATGGCAACTATTGAAGAGTCGACTACGGGATGCGCAGGGCGTATTAAAGCATTTGTCTAAACGCTTAGCCGATGAGACACAAGTACTACCTAATCCAGAGGTCGTCGCTGAGATGCGCGCTACGTGTGATCGATTAAAGCACGAGCTTAGTCAACTGATGCAAACAAAATACCCTGATGTTAAAACAACGGCTGTATTAGAACGTGAAATTGCGGTTTTTAACACTAACGCCATACAACTAGCTAAGCAATCACTAAAGTCATTTGCTAAATTACAGCAACACGAATCATTTCACCTAATTGCTGAGATAGATAGCCACATAGAATCACAACGCTTAGTGTTAGGTGCTAAAGAAGCGACATTAACCGCGCATCAGAATGAGTATGCGTCGTTTGCCGACATCATTCGTGCATTAGAGATGTCTAATAACATCGGTGTAGACGAGTTGTCGCACAAAGTTGATACGGCATGGCAGTCTGTAGGGGCACTAGCGGCTACCTTGTCGCCTGAGTTTATTGCGCTTACTGAGGCAGACTGTCTGTCTACGTTTGTATCGGCTTGTAATCAGTTGATGTATATGCTAGAGGAAACGACTGATAACCAATTCACCCGTTTTACGGATAGCGAACGCCAGACCGTAATGGAAGCGATTACTTTACTAACTACACGGATGAATGCATTACAGCAAGACATCAATGGACTGTCACATGCTCGTCAACATCTGATTGCTGCTGAGCAAGTGACCTGTCCTCGTTGTAGTTTGCAATTCGTAGCTGCATATAAAGACTTAACACTACCCATCATTGAAGAACGGCTGGCAGTTATACAGGGACAGTATAATACCTACGCCATAGACCTGGCTGACCGTCGACAATACATCGAAGACCACCAAGCCTATGCTAAGTTCCTATCTCGGCTAAATGGCATCTTTGTTAAGTACGTGCAGTTTGATAGTTTTTGGTTTGACTTTAAACAACGATGGCGTGCCAATCCAATACCGACAGTCGCCTGTCAATGGCTACAACAATGGATTAATGAAGCCGGTCGTGGTGTTGAGTACAGTAAAGCAAAAGCATACATCGATGAAAACGAACCGATGTTAAACATACTCCGTCAACAATCGGCAGATGGAGCAGATGGTATAACGCGTCGTATTGCAGTTATTGAATCAGCTATCGTTAATATGGGTAGTGAGATACAGACTGTCCGAACGGAGATAGCTGCATTACAGGTATTGAAACGTCAGTATACAGATATCATGGAACAACGTCATGTATTGGAACAGACTATTGTCTCGTTAGGACATACGTTCGATGCTTACCTAAAGGCTATGCATAACGATGATATTGATTGTAGCATTGCAGACCGTATGACACAGTTAGCCAGTACGGAAGCATTGTTCTTAAAGAGTGCACGGGCATTAAGTGTGATTGAAGACTTAACGCGTAGTAAAGATGAAACACAATTGAACCTTGATGCCTTTACTGCACTAGTGCAAGAGTTGTCACCGACTGAGGGTTTGATTGCGGAGCAGATCAATGCGTTTATGTCAT
>ERZ650304.1119-NODE-1119-length-10967-cov-5.451338_pt1 | contig 10967 bp, 8 predicted proteins | sample MGYA00376240_ERZ650304 | MGnify/ENA primary metagenome ERZ650304 (study PRJEB26733, sample SAMN07839271) | wastewater metagenome | biome: small river; feature: stream; material: water | place: USA: North Carolina | collected 2016-03-01 ...
GCTCTTCCGATCTCAACTGGCTTCTAATAATCAATCAAACACAAATACTCAACCATCTAACAACACTAACAATCAACAAACTAAATTCACATTCACCAAAAACCTTAAACTAGGTATGCGTGATGAACAGGTTAAGAAGCTTCAACAGTTCTTAAACTCTAATGGTTACCCAATCTCAAAATCAGGTATTGGTAGTCTAGGCAAAGAAACTACATACTTTGGTATAGCTACTCGTAATGCTTTGATTAAATATCAATTAGCTAACAAGATTAAACCAGCCGTGGGGTATTTTGGGCCGGTGACTAGGGGTTTTGTTAATAAATAAAAAAATGCATTCCTCGTAGAGGAATGCACTAGGTATCGTTTCAGTAAATTCTTTTACTGTATTATCAATTTTTTCTTTTCGGTGAATCCACCTGAAGAAATAAAAACTGTATAGAATCCAGGTATTAATCCTGAAACATCAATTTGTGTCGATGTTCCAGTAAATTTACTAGTGAATACTTTCTGTCCAGTATTTGAACAGATTTCTAGATAGTTTTCATTTTCTATCGTAGGAGAATTTAATCTCACTACTACGGATCCGCCATTAGCGGGTGATGGGTACATTTCAACTGTGAAAGGGCTAGAATACCAAGATTTTTCTTTTAAAGAAATTATATGGCTATATTCTGATCTACCATCATAGTCAACCTGATATAGTCGATAATAAGTTTTACTTAAATTAAGCGTACTGTCTTGGTATTTGTAGTATAGATTACTTAGTGAATTTCCACCTTCTGATTTGGATTTAACAATCCCAATCGTTGACCATTTTTTAGTATCAGTTGATTTTTGGATTTCAAAATGGCTATTATTTAATTCTGTGGCAGTTGTCCAACTTAATAAAACAAAATTTCCATTTTTAATCGCATCAAAAGCAGTTAATTTAACAGGTACAGGGCAGTCAAACCGTATTGTCTCTTTCATCTTTGTAGAATCAAAAGGTGTTCCAGCTTTATTAAATACCCAACCAGGACCAGTCTCGATATTTTTACTTAATGTAAAATATAGAGAATCTATTGTTCCTTTTGGTGTACCATGCCCGCCATGTTTAATGGCATACATGGTGTATTTTTTATATGACCCGTCTTTTTCAAAAGACCAATTAGATTTGTCAGAATTTAATTGGTATGATGATCTACTCCATCTCCAGTGACCTCCATCAAGGAAATTAAATGAATCCAAGCAGGCTTTATTTATTGGCCAGTTGGTATGACTTCCGTCATGGTTCCATCCATTTCCATCTAATATCCATAAATATGTATATTGTCCAGATGTTGGGTAATTCGCAATTTTTTTGATAAAGGTCATAGACCCTCCATTTACAAAATAACTGGTCTGAGCTTTGGCTTTTATTGAAAAACCGCAAAAGAATGCCACAAGGGCTAGTGATAAAAGTTTAATTTTCTTCATAAATGTTGATGTTTTTTTGTTTATATAGTTTTTAAATTTTGTCAAAATAATAACACATATTTATAATATTTGCAATAGTGTAGGTTTAATATGTTTCTAACCATATAATCCTTTAAATTCTTATTAATTCTAATATTTTAAAATAAGCCAAAAATGCTATAATAATTAAATGGAAGATAATCTATTTCTCAAAGCCTATAAAAACCTAAATATTGCTCAGCGTGATGCCGTGGACAGCATTGATGGCCCTGTAATGGTTATAGCAGGTCCTGGTACTGGTAAAACTCAAGTTTTATCTCTTCGGATTGCAAACATTCTTGTAAAAACTGACACCAAAGCCGACAGTATACTTTGTCTTACTTTTACTAATTCTGGAGTTAGAGCAATGCGGACACGATTAGCAAACTATATTGGAGCCACTGCTACTCAAATCAAAATCTCAACATTTCATGCTTTTGCAGGATCAATTGTTGATGAATTTTTTAGCACATTGGGTTTAATTGCGCCTCCAACATTGCTAGATGAAGCGGGTTCAATATCTCTAGTTGATGAAATTTTAGAAAACGGGCAGTGGGTACATTTGCGTCCTCGGGGGGGCTCTGGTAAATATTTTAGAGATATCAAATCTTTAATCTCAATTCTAAAACGTGAAAATATTAGTCCAGATGATTTATTAAATTCTATTAAAAATGATATTAATTTTTTAGAAAATGATGAATCCAGTATTTCTACACGAGGTGAAAGTAAAGGTAAATTAAAAAAAGATGTTGAAACAAAAATCGCAGGGCTTGAAAGAACCCAAGAAATTGTTAAATTTTACAGTGAGTACGAAAAACTAAAGCAAGAAAGACTTTTAGCTGATTATGATGATATTTTAAAATATGCTTTGAATATTATCCAAACATCCGAAGATGTAAAATTTGAATTATGTGAAAGATATCAATATGTTCTAGTTGATGAACATCAAGATTCCAGTGGTGTCCAAAATGAAATCCTTAAATCTATTTGGGGTGATGTTGAGCTACCAAATATTTTTGTTGTTGGTGATGACCGGCAATTAATTTATGGTTTCGGTGGGGCATCTATTGAATATTTTGAATCATTTAAAACACTTTTTGGTCGTGCAAAACTAATTACATTGGTTGAAAATTACCGCTCTACACAAACTATTCTTGACGCTGCGGACCAAATGTTAACCAGTAGTTTAACTTTTGAAAAACTAAAAAGTAACCATAAAGAAATACATAAAATCGGTTTAGTTGAATGTATGTACTCACGGGATGAAATAATTTTTTGTGGGCAAGAAATAAAAAATAAAATAAATCCGCCAGCTGGCGGACAAGGTATTGACCCTAATGATTGTGCAATACTTGTACCTAAAAACTATCAGGTTAAAAATGCTGTTCAAATACTGCGTGACATGGATTTGCCAGTAGCTGTTAATAATAATTTAACTTTATTTGAAGTCTCAGAATCAAAAACTTTTATAAATGTTTTAAAAATAATCCAAAATCCTTATGATGCAGTATCAATAGGCGAAATTTTGTTTGACCCAGTTTTCAATATTTCTCCACTTGTGGCGCATAATTTTTTACAAAATGTTGATACTCGTAAATTATCTTTAAATGATTTATTAAAAAACCAAACACCTAGTTTGTTATCAAAATTAGACCCAATTACTGATTTAGGCTTACAGCTTGAAATTTATTTAAATAAAAAAAACAGTTTAGACGTTTATGAATTAATCCAATTTATTGGAGAAGGTCTACTACTGGATAGTGCAAATGATCACAATAGTTTAATAAAAAGAATCGAAGTTGTTCGAAGCATGCTTCATTTAGCACTTTTGGTACGTGAAAAATCTCAAAGAGAAAATAAAGAATTTACCTTAAAAACATTTCTAGAATTTATTGACCGATTAAGAAATTATAACGAAGATGTGCCTTTGGCGGTATTTAACGCAGGGAATGGTATAAAAGTAATGACATTGCATTCATCCAAAGGTTTGGAATTTGATTTTGTTTGGATTGCTCATATGGATGAAAGATCGCTAATGAATACAAAGCGTCAAGCTTTTACTTTACCTCAAACAGTGATAGACCATATCGAAGAAAAAGACGAACAAGTGGTTAAAAGGCAATTATATGTTGCCTTAACTCGAGCTAAAAGATTTTGTACTTTTTCTTATTCTCATTTAAATGCTATGGGCGCAGAAAATGAATTAGCTCATATAATCCAAGAACTACCTGAAGAAATTTTTGAAAAGAAAAATAAAGACCAAGTTGAGTCTCAGATTTTAAATAATGACCCTAAATCATATGTCACTTCGGGTAATCATACTAACGATGATTTTTCTATAGAGGATTTGACTAATATGGTTAAAGAAGAATACATAAAAACAAAAATCTCGGTTACAATGCTAAATAATTTTTTTGAATGTCCATGGAAATGGTATTTTAGAAATCTATTAAAACTGCCAGATGTTATGTCTGAAAGTTTAGTATTTGGTAATGTAATTCATGGCAGTATTGAACAAATTTTAATTAAATCCAAAAAAGATATTGAAGATATAATAAAAGACCAAATTCATAAACAAAATATTTATGATGAAGTTTTAAGCAAAAGACTATTAGCCGAAGCTAAAAAGCTTTTAAATAATTGGATAAAAAATAGATTACCTCAAATTGAAAAAGACTATACTACAGAAAGGTCCGTTTCATATCGTGACCCTAAATTCCCAAACCTTTCTTTTTATGGGAAAATTGACCTTACGGAAAGATATCAAGATGGATCTGTCAAAGTTACTGATTTTAAAACCGGGAGTGTTAAAACAAAATCAGATATTGAAAAAAGAAATGACGAGGGCAGACTTAGTGGGTATTTACGCCAATTGGCAATGTATTCATATTTAATTAATGGTTCTGAAAAATCAACAAAAGTTAAAGAATCTCAATTGGAATTTTTAGAAGCAAAAGATAATGATAAAAATTCAATTTATAAAACTCAAATAGGTGAAGAAGAAATTGATTTATTAATTCGTGATATAACCGAATATAATACTGATCTTGCAAGTGGGGATTGGGTAAACCGAAAATGTAACTTTGAATCTTATCGTACATCTAAAGAATGCCCTAACTGTGCTCGTGCAAGGATATATTTAAAAAATTAAGCTAAACCAGTAGTGTTTTCTTGGGGTGATAATTTTCTTGGGCCATTATCAAGATACGCTGTGTATAAACCAAATCCCAATAAGATAATCATTAAAATAAAAAGAATTACTTTTAAACGTTTTTCATTCATATATACTAGTCTAACATATATTTATTATGCTATAATATATTTGTATTCAAGTAATAAAATATAACTATGTCAAACAAAGGATTAACATTTCTAATTATCTTTCTTTTACTACTATGTGGTGCTACTTTTGGGGCTTTTTATCTTAAAACACACCCCGAGATGGCTTTGTCTCAAAAAATATTTGGGGCCAAGGTTGCTAGTGTTACTGATGAAAATGTCGCAGTAAACAATGTTCCTGTAGACAATACAAACCAATATAACAATACAAATGTAGTTGAAAATACTGTACCACCAGTTGATGATACTAATACAAATGCTACAACTGGTGATGTAAAAGTTACTCCTCAGGGTAAACCAGACGATACTGTTATTGCTTATACTCCACCACCAGCTGAGAGTACTACTACAAAAAATTCTGTTGTTACTACTCCAACAACACCACCAGCTAACACTACAAGTCCTAAAATAACTTTAACTCTTAAAAAGGGTAGCAAAGGCTCTGAAGTTAAAATCCTTCAACAATTTTTAATTGATAATTCATATTTAACAGGTAAAGCCGACGGTGCCTTTGGAGCTATGACCGAAGCTGCTGTTAAAAAATTCCAAACCGAGTATAAATTAACAGTTGATGGGATCGTTAGTGGTAAAACCACTACAACAATTAACGAGCTTTTAGCAAGTAACTAAATTTAAATAATATTGAAATATACCCTTAAAAAGGGTATATTTAGTTTATGGAATACGAAAAAGGCACTTTGCACCCATTGAACCTCTTAGCAGAAGAGGCTTATTCTGTGTTTCAGAATCTCGGTTTCGAGATTTCTTCTGGTCCAGAACTTGAGACTATTTGGTACAATTTCGATGCACTCAATGTGCCCAAGGATCACCCAGCGCGAGATATGCAAGACACTTTTTATATTAAAGGCAATCCTGATCTAGCTTTGCGTACTCATGCTACTAATTCGACAGCTCGTTCACTTAAAAAAATGGCAGAAAATGGTCAAACAGAAGGAGCGTATATTTCAATCGGAAAAGTTTTTCGCAACGAATCAACTGATGCAACTCACGAAATGCAATTCTATCAGATTGATGGTTGTATGGTTGGCGAGAATATTAATCTCGCTAATATGAAAGCTGTACTTATAGAATTTTATAAAAAGGCGCTTGGTGAAAATGTGGAGATTGAATTCCGCCCAAGCTTCTTTCCTTTTACTGAACCATCTGTGGAAGTGCATGCCAAGTTCAATGGAAAGTGGCTTGAAATGATGGGTGGGGGAATGTTGCACCCAAATGTACTTCGCAATGCGGGGCTCGATCCAGAGAAAGTCCAAGGTTTTGCCTTTGGCGGAGGACTTGATCGTATAGCTATGATCCGCTGGAATATCCCTGATGTCCGCTTATTTTATCAAGGGGATTTACGACTAAACCAATTTTAAGATTATAAACTTCATGATGGTTTCAAATTTCTTTATGTTTATCCCAGTCGTTACATCCTTTTACATGCAAGAGTGGATTAATAGTAATAGCAAAATAATTTTATAAACATGGAAAATTTTAATTTAATCAAAAAACTACACACGGATGTTCTTGAAGAAAAATATGGTCCTATTCATTCTGAAGTTCTTCGCCATGATTCCGAAGTGCGGGAGATTCATATGCTTGATAAGAATAATATCTCTAGAACGTACGCTTTGACTTTTATTAATTTTGATAGGAAAAATAAAACTCTACTAGAAATCGATCAAAAAATCCAAAACGGAGGTTTAATCGGACAAGTTTTTAGGGACTATGGTTACGAAATAAGAAAAAATGTTGTATCTGTTTTTACGACAAAGTTGTCAGAATTATTAAAACAAAAGATGGCTACCAAAGATGAAGAAGCAAAAGTACGCCTTTCAGAATTTTATGCAAAAAAAGAAGGTGAAGCACCAATTATTTATGGAACAGTTTCTGAAATATATTCTCCCGATTTTCGCTCTGCTGAAGTAAATGAAATTGATATTTCGCAAGAGAACACATTAACTGAAGCACTAGAGAAAGTTGGATTAACAAAAGAAGATATTTGGAATAGAATCGGTGAAAATAATAATTTCTTAGATGTTCAAAATAAAATAAAAGAGGCTAAAATTATAGCTAAACCGCATAAAGAAGAATTAATAAACAAAGTAGAATCTTACCTAAAATAATTTTATGAAAATTAGTTACAATTGGCTCAAATGGTACATACCCGAAGCACCGGAAGCAAACAAGCTTGCGGATGTTATTACTTATCATCTTACAGAGGTTGAAGGGATGGATAAGTTACCCGATGGTGATACTATTTTTGATATAAATATTCTTCCGAATCGAGCGCATGATTTATTGTCGCATAGTGGAGTTGCCCGTGAACTTGCTGGGCAACTAGGCATTCCTTTTACAGATCCGACAAAAAATTATATAGACATAATGGCAAAAAAGGAAATCCAGAAAACAAATTTATTGATTGATGTTCGTACTGAAAATTGTCGGCGATTCACTGCACGAATTGTGCGTAATATCAAAGTGGGCCCAAGTCCAGAATGGGTGGTAAAACATCTCGAGAGTATTGGTTCACGCACTATCAATAATATCGTTGATGCTACAAATTTAGTAATGTTTAATTGTGGTCAGCCAACGCACGCTTTCGACTTACGTAAATTTGCTGATGAAAAAATTGTAATTACAAATGCAAAAGATGGCGAGGAGCTCAAGCTAGTAGGGCGTGATGGTATTGTAGCCAAGCTTCAAATTACTGATATTGTGATTGCCAATAATTCTGGAGAGACACTTTCTTTGGCTGGGATCAAGGGTGGTGTAAATTCTGGAGTTGCTGATGGTACTACTGATATATTACTCGAAGTCGCTAATTTTAATCCCACAAGTATCCGTAAAACTGCACGTCGCATAGGAGTACTTTCCGACTCTGCGAAAAGATTCGAGAATGATTTGTCTCCCGAGTTGTGTACTTTTGCAATGCTTGAACTTACAGCACTGATTTGTGAAATGTGCCCCGATGCAATTGTTGAAGATGTGGTAGGGTATTACCCAAATCCACAAATCAATAAAAAAATTTTATTTACTACAGAATTCGTAAACAAAAAAGTTGGTGGCAATATAACAACCGACGATGTAGAACAAATATTAAAAAATTATAATTTTTCATACGAGAATAATAATGGAGATTTTATAGTTGTTGTACCAAGTTTAAGAATTGATTTAGAGAATCCAATCGACATGGCAGAAGAGATTGGGCGAATTTATGGATATGATAAATTGACACCAATATTGCCAAAAATTTCTTTTGAACCAAAACAAAATGAAACATACCAAAAAATTCTCGCAGTCCGCAAACATCTAATCAATGACGGGTATAGAGAGGTAATGACTTATGCTTTTGGTAAAAAGGGTGAAGTAGAAGTATTAGCAAGTGCATCCGACAAGAATTTCTTGAGGACAAATCTTACAGATGGACTGAAAGCAAGTTTTGAATTGAATCGCCTTAATGCACCACTAATTGGAATTGATACTGTGAAAATTTTTGAAATAGGAACTGTGTTTAAAAAAGATAAAGAAGAAATTAATGTTGGTTATGCAAACAAAAAGGAATTAAAAGAAATAACTCTTGATGAATATATTACAAATAATAATTTAGATTACAAGGATTCAAAAAACGTAGCAAATAAAATTGATACAGGTATGTTTATTTCCTGGAGTGCTTACCCATTTATAACGCGCGATCTTTCTTTGTGGGTAAACAATGATAATGATAAAGATACCGTATTAGGAATAATAAAAGAAGCAGGGAAGGAACTACTGATAAAAGAACCACAAGTTCTAGATAGGTTTGAAAAAGAAGGTAAAATTTCTTTTGCGTTTCGTATGGTATTCCAATCGCATAATCGAACTTTATCAGACATTGAAATAAATGAAATTATGGAAAATATAAACAAAAAAGTGCTAGAAAAGTCTTATATTCCAAGGTAAAAAACCATTATAAAAGCTTGGTGGTTAGTACTATTTTTGCTATAATATAAACATATATGGCAAAAAATGAAACAAAAAAATCATACGGTGCAGATGAAATCTCAGTCCTAGAAGGTCTCGAGCCGGTTCGCCGCCGTCCCGGGATGTATATTGGGTCTACTGGTCTTGAAGGTCTTCATCATTTAGTTTGGGAAATTTTTGACAACTCTCGTGATGAAGCCATGGCTGGTGAATGTACTAATATCGAAGTAACACTTCTCCCTGGTAATCGTATTCGTGTTGCGGATAATGGCCGTGGTATTCCTGTTGATATTCATTCTAAAACCAAAGTCTCTGCATTGGAAACTGTCATGACTACTCTTCATGCCGGAGGTAAATTTGGTGGTGAAGGCAGTGGGTATAAAGTCTCTGGGGGTCTACATGGTGTCGGTGCATCTGTTGTTAATGCATTGTCTGTTTATACTCGTGCCGAAGTTCATCGTGATGGTGGGCGCTATGTTCAAGAATATTCACAAGGTAAAAAGAAAGCTCCTGTTAAAAAAATTGAATCTTCTAAAATGCGCGGAACAATTATTACTTTTGAACCCGATGAAGAAATTTTTAAAGACCGTGAATTTAATTTAAATACTATTGTTCATCATTTTCGTCAGCAAGCATATCTTGTTAAGGCTCTTCGTATAACAACAATTGACGCTCGCCAAATGCCTGCCCGCAATGCTTTTGGCCTAGCTAAAGCAGGCGGGGGTGATAATAAAAATAAATTAGATGACAAGGATGTTTTTTGGTTTAAAGAATTAGGTTTAGAATTACCATCACATACATTTTATTTTGAAGGAGGTCTTGTTTCATTAGTTGAACATTATACTGAATTCCAAAAGCCACTGCACTCAACAATTTTCCATATTGAAAAAGATTATGAAAATGTTGGAGTCGAAGTTGTCTTCCGTTACATTGACGATGTTACAACAAGAATTACTGCTTTTGCTAACAACATTGCTAACCCTGAATACGGAACTCATGTCACAGGTTTTAAAACAGCTTTAACTCGGGTTATTAATTCTTACGCTAAAAAAGCTGGTATTGGTAAAGACGCCGACGGAGGTTTTACTGGAGATGATGTGTTAGAAGGTCTTGTTGCGGTGGTTTCAGTTAAAATGCCAGAGATTCAATTTGAAGGTCAAACCAAAGGTAAATTAGGTTCTACTGAAGCCCAAGGTGCAGTTAATGCTGTTTTTGGAGATGCCTTAAATTCATTCTTTGAAGAAAATCCTGATGAAGCTAAAGCCATAATTAACAAAGCTCTTCTTGCTATGCGTGCTCGTAAGGCTGCTAAAGCCGCTAAAGATTCAGTCTTGCGTAAAGGAGCTCTTGAAGGTATGACACTGCCAGGTAAATTGGCTGACTGTTCTACAAAATCAGCTGAAGAATCTGAACTATTTATTGTAGAGGGAGATTCTGCGGGTGGTACAGCCAAAATGGGTCGCGACCGACGCACCCAAGCCATCTTGCCACTACGTGGTAAAATTTTAAATATCGAACGTGCACGGCTGGACCGTATGCTTGGATCCGAGCAAATTAAAAACCTTGTTGTTGCTATGGGTTGTGCTATTGGGGATACTTTTGATATTTCAAAGTTGCGTTATCATAAAGTCATCATTGCAACCGATGCGGACGTGGATGGAGCGCACATTCGAACACTTATTTTAACTTTATTCTATAGATATTTCCGTCCGTTAATTGATGGTGGATTTATTTATATTGCTCAACCACCATTGTTTAAAATTAAAAAAGGAAAAGAAATAATGTATGCCTATTCTGACGAAGAGCGCGATGCATTAATTGGAAAAGATGCTGCAGTAGTTATTATTGAAGATGAAGCTGAAATGATAGAACCAGTAGAAGGCGATATTGAGACACCTGAACAATTAGATAAAAAGGCTAAAAAAATCCATGTTCAACGCTATAAAGGTCTCGGTGAAATGAACTCTGAAGAATTATGGGAAACAACAATGGATCCTGCTGCTCGTATCTTAAAACAAGTTCATGTTGATGATGCCGAAGCCGCTGACAAAGTCTTTGATATGCTGATGGGTAGCGAAGTCCCACCTCGTAAATCATTCATTCAATCCAACGCCAAATACGCAAATATTGATATATAAAATAAAACCCTCATTACAATGAGGGTTTTATTTTATTAATTTAATATTTTT
>ERZ650304.1120-NODE-1120-length-10947-cov-7.534613_pt1 | contig 10947 bp, 10 predicted proteins | sample MGYA00376240_ERZ650304 | MGnify/ENA primary metagenome ERZ650304 (study PRJEB26733, sample SAMN07839271) | wastewater metagenome | biome: small river; feature: stream; material: water | place: USA: North Carolina | collected 2016-03-01 ...
AGTTATTCCTGCTTTTATTGGGCAAGCCATTCGCGGAGAGGATTTAACCATTTTTGGCGTGGCCCGTTAGCCTCGCATGGTGGTGATATGGTGTTTATACAAGGCCATTCTTCGCCAGGTATATATGCGCGTTCATTTTTAGAAGGGCGTCTTAGCGAACAGCAGTTAAATAATTTTAGCTATTCGCTTTTAATTGAAAAGCAAAAAAAAATAAAAATGATGCTTGAAAAGGTTGCCGTCGCCAACGCTTGTTTAGTCAAAGGGGGTAGTGTCGAAGTGGAGGTAATCGAGCGCACACCAACGGGACCTCAGAAGTTTGTCGTTTGTATTTTTTCCGACATTTTTTGGTCTGGAAGTGGAGCTGTTGACTTTTTGCTACGACACGGGTTTGCCCTGCTCACGCCCAGTGGTTTAACCAACAATGTAACTGTATTAACTGGCAGTGACGAAAAAGTCAAAAAAGAATTTTCCGCGACTTTTTCTCGTGTTTCGTGTGTTTGGTTCGTCAACGAGTCCATGTACGAGGAGGTTCTTGACAGACTTGCACGTGTTGAGGCAAAACTCGAAGCGGTCCAAACTGCGTGCGACACGGCCACGCAGAGATCAGACCGCTTGCTGCAGCAAATGGAAGAACTCTTGTTGGCGTCGACTCAAGTCAGCAACGACAACAAACGTCTTACGGCAACGACTGTGCGTCTGGAGGCAGAAAATGCATCACTCAGTGCTTTAGAGTCGCGTTTGCAAAAAAGTGAATCAGAGCGTGTTCGGGTTCAAAGGGGTCTTGAACATTTTATTTAGCGCTCCTCAATTAATAAATTTCACGTATTTTTGTTGTGAGTTTAACTTGCTTTGTGTAATATGGAAGAACAAAATGTCGAGCTTGACAATTCTTCCCAAATTGAAATGGTGGAATTCTCCAGACTACCCCCGGAAATTTTAGAAGTAATTTTGCTTCAAGTAGATGATTTGCATGATTTGTTTCAAATTGGAAAAGTCAGCATGCAGCTGCGAATGTTTATGAAACGTAATGACATTTTCCCGCGGTGGCTGGTGAAAAAAATGGGAGGATTTAGTCTAACAGACATTTGGCGAGTTGAACATTTCATTCGGGATTTCTTGGGGTACTCTATCAAATACTTGGATATGGGCATGGAAATTAATTTTGGCAACGGGCTGGGGTTTTATTTTTACGCAGATGGCTATTTTGACTCGTTTGTCATTACCATGGATATGAGATGGGTTACACCGAATAGGCAGGATCGAAAATGGGAATTTTATGGTCTCAAGATGAAACTCGAAAGGGCGGGGCTCACTCTAAAAAACGATGAAATTATTGAAGAGATTGTCGATGACAATGGGTTGATTCGACAAATTAACATCAACTTAGTGAGTGCATTGCAAATTCGGCACGTTAAAGGCACATTGTCATCATTTAACGGTGACATTTTTCGCATTTTGGGGTTTCTTTGTCGCCTGGACATGGTTTTTCAATATGATTACCATGTCCCAGTCGCTTTTGACGCTCAAAGTCCGTTCTGCCTGTTGGCGCTCTTACACCATGTAAAACGCTGGATAAAAGAGGCTGATGCTCCAACGTCGTGGGAGTACAACACACTTTTAAAACAGCTCAAGACGGGCGTCGTGACATTTACTGATGTATCTGAAAGTGGCCAGAAGCGTCTGATACGCAACAAAATTAAAAGTTTGTGTTTTTTTTGAAAATATCTGAACGTGACAGAAAACTTGCGCAAACAGGGCTTGAACATTTCATGGGACTAAATGCCAAAACCGAGCGGGAATTTGCTGAATATCAAAGAAATCACCCGTAAATGAAGAAAACGTTTTACTCGTCGTCATTATCACTTGCATACTCTGATTCATCATTCAGTGGTCTTAAATTTCCCACGCATTCGTCGCACATGTAAGGCGTTCGTTGATCTTCAATGGGCGTCTGAACTGTGGAATATGCGTCACTCCTTTTTACATGTTTTGCACATCTCCATCCAAGGCACATGATACACGTTTTCCAGCAGTTGGGACATTTTTTGTACTTCAACACATAAAAGTATTTTCTTCATTGTCTACTTATTCTTTCAGATCGAGTTTCAGTTCCTGAATCCAATACAGCTTTTCCTCCGGAGTCCAATCAAAATTCATAACGTGACAACCAACGGGTTCATAATGCTTCACCATGATATCCCGCCATCGTGCGGCATGTTCTTCGTTTTCGAAAGTTTTCGTACGTGTTCGGTCACCTTCAACCCGCAAATGTTTCGGTAACATGACTTTTCCAAGCCAGTTTTTACCATGTTTCTGCACACCCTTAAAACCTTTCAAACCTCGTCTACGACGATGTTTTGTCATATCTGACTTCGTTACGGACATTAAATTACTTTTGCGAGCGTCAAGTCGATCAAAATTCAAACATATGACATCCCGTTTCGGATCTGTTTCATTCAATATGAAACGTCCAAGTGTTATCTGGCTTTTGCCAACATAGATCATAGCGCACATCAATCCCTTTGTCTGTGTTACCTTTAACCGATGCATTTTGCACCTTTCATAGTCCTCGGTATCAAGTAGCACGAAGCGATTAAATTTTTCTATCCAAACATACCCTACACCGTTTTCTGTTTTAGCAAGAGTAAAACGGGCACGAGTTCTCCATAGTTCCATGTATTCTGGAAAAGCATCCGGAAAATTGAGGTCTGGTTTTTTCTTCGGAACTGGAGTCTGTAAAACAACTGCTCTGTCACGCGCCATCGCTGCGTCTTCCGCGGTTTCAAACATCCCAATATGCTTGTCTTTGTAGCGCGCAGAAAATTTGCCACTTTCATGTTCTTCGACACCGGTGAACTTTCTTTTACGAACACGTTTTACAGGAGGGCCCAGCAGGCGATGCTCTTCTATCAAATGTTTGAAATTGAGCTTCATTGCCCAATCGGGACCGAAATCTGGCAAACTCAATACCCACCTATCGTACATGACAGCTGCCTCATATTCTGTGTCGCAAGGCGGAAACGGATACTGCTCACCGTTATGATACCCCTGTACACGCCATGTGCCATGTTCCATTAACGATACCCCGTTGTAAGCGGAACTCGCTCCCGTAACTTTTCCCCTATTCATAGCTTGTTGTGAACGCGTTGCAACACGTAAATTACTTCTGCGATTGTCCAGTGGAGATCGATTGAAAACATGATCAATGGTATAACCTTCAGGTACCACTAATCCCATACGGTTCCACACGAAAGCGTGCATGGACAAAAAATTCCCCTCTGTCGCAACAACATAACCATCAACGCTTATACGCCAATTCCGCTGCGTTATCTCTATCGCGTCTTCCGAGGAAAACAATACCTCCACATTCTGATTACGATACTGATCAAAAAGAACCATCTTTTCACATGGTGCAGATTCAACAACCCTCACGTCTTCCATTTTTTATTTTTTTTTCTCACAAAAAAAAAGTAGCGAAACACGCGAAAGCGACCCAGGCGACGAGTGAAGACGCCGCGTTTGAGACCATGACAAGTTGGGACTGGGAAGCGCTCACGACTGTGCAGCCAAAGTTCACTGAAACGTCAACTGGAGCGGTGCCAGAACAACTGGGGTTCGACCAAGCACGCTGGCGGATACTCGTGGACCCAATGTCGTACCGCAGGCTGTTGGTGGGTGTTGCGAAACACGTGTTTGCGAGTGAGCCAATGACGAGAATGGGCTGGCCAGCCGAACACGTTTGTTTGGAAAAAGTCATGGTTACGGCATACCCCTTCGGTATGGAGGGTACAGTGTTTGTACACGTGGTCATGGTTCCTGTACGGCACGGGGCCGGTGTGCATTGTCCAATTAAAACGTACGCGGACGTAATCTGCAGCGGCGTGCCGGTGCAAGTGTCGTTCCCGTAAAGGAAAAACGTGCTATACACGTCACTCTGGGCATTTGCAACTGTCCACAAGAACACAAAAGGGATACCAAACAATACCATGTTCAATCGTTTTTTTTTGTAAGACGCACAACCAAAAAGTTTAATTTTTCAACCGCATGAACAGCACCAAAATAAACCCCAGCATGATACACATGCCATTCCAAGAAATGCCACACAACTAAATCCCAATATAACCCCTCCCACTGTGAAGAGGATGTTTGTGTTGGTCACGGTTCCCACTACAATAATTACAACACCGGCAATTACACTAAACAGAATGGACAACCACGCTATCAGCCGACAGGCCATTCTATGACCTTTGGTGAGTGTTGAATCCTGTTCGCTCTTTCGGCAGACTTCCTTGAAAGATGGACCAGTTCCTTTCACAGGATCCCATTGGTACCATTTGTGAGGTTCTTGTTGTACCACTACAATTTGTGGTGGCGGTGGCGCCTGCGGCGCAACAAACCCCGGGGCAAACGGCGGTGGCGGTGCCGATGCGGCAAACGGAGGAGCAGAAGGTCCAGGGGGAGAGGCGCTTGTTCGTATTGTTGGCGTCCGACACCTCTCTGAGGAGTTGCAACGCCGTGTAAACGTCTTGCGCGCGGTCCAGAGCGTCCGCGCACACTTGTCGGGACGCGTTTGTTTGGTTGACGAGCATATCGACATTTTCCTCGCGCAAATTATTGGCACAACTTCCGCAAAACTTGGCACACGACACGGTTGCGCCACACGAGCGGCAGACGACAAACAGAGAAGAAGAAGAAGAGGACATTTTTTTTTTCCAAAAAAAAAATTGCGAACGAGTCGAGTTTCTCTGGTAGGTGTCACACGTGTCACACGTGTCACACCCCAAACGACACTTGACACCTGAGGGCACCCTTTGACAACCTGCCCCTGTTCTAGTAAACAGAATGATTGTGTGGCAAAAAAAAACTTTTTTATTGTCACGGATGAACATCCTTATAAGTTGCCAGCTCCTTGTTCAGTCGCTCACATTCTCCAGCGTAATGCTTTACGCCTTTTTCGGCCAAGTCTCTGGCAGATTCAGCCTTTTCAGCGCGCGCCTCGAGTTTCAATCGTTCCTTCTCAAGCCGCTGGCACTTTTTTTCAAGTTCTGCCACGCGCGCCTTAAAATGCTCGTTTTCAATAGCAAGTTTTTCACACCTCTGCTTGAATTCGGCACGCTCCAGGAGCACCTGTGTGAGCTGTTTTTGTAGCGTCTGCTCTTTGATTAACTTCAGCTCCGCTTCCACCACTTGCAACCGATTTAAAACGTCCATGTACAAGCTGTCTCGCACAAAGCAGACAGAAGCAATGAAAGAAAAAGTCGAAGAAAATTCCAACTTTACACTTTCATCGTCTCCGGTAAATACAAGTGCGTCGCAGCTTAGACCAGTAAGTGCAAGTGTGGCGAACTTTTTTTTCGTGAAGAAGGCCTTTGTAACGTGCGTTTCGTCGGCGTTTGTCGGAAACACGCATACAATGTACCTTTGCAGATCACGTTTAACGGCCCGCAGTAACTCCACCATTTGCGCACCACTTGCACTCAATGCTGGCTCATCGTCAGCGCCGCCTTGCATTTTTTTTTATTTTTTTTTATTTTTTTTTCAATGGACAAGGGGTTTCTTGAGCAAGTCCTCGTTCACCTTCCTGGGGACTTGCACATACCCCAAGGGGACCCTGTACAGACTGACGCACACCAAACGGCCATTCAGGACATTTTTAGACACCTCTTGACAATGTCCACTAGGAGCAGTGTCTTAACGGCTGGCATGTGGATTGATCAGGCGTCTGGCAAAATGTGCTGCATGTGGCCAAACATGGCAGCAACACTCGTCCAGTCTCGCGCGTGGGAAGCCATACATGCGCGCATTGGGACGGACATGCTGCGATTCTTGTTGATTCACTGCATGTGTTTTTGCCCTCACGGATCAGTTTTACTCCAAGTGAGTGGTCCCAAACCCTCTAACTTACCAGAACAACAGCATCCCCTGACCCCAAGCATGTATCACAATCTCCGTTATCTCAAAAAGGCTGGTTTAGAACCCGAGCACATTTTGTTGAATGTTTTGAGCGCTGCACAACTCTGTCGGGACATTTTCGACATTCAATGGAAAATTGGCAAACGCTTCAAGTACATTTTGCCAGGCCTCTTGGAAATGTTAGCTCGAGTTCCCAAAGTCCCCTGGGGATTACTGCTGGAGGCATTGTGTCCAGTGGGGAAAGATAGTGTACCCCGGGCGTCCGTCGTGTCCTTTGTTTGGAACTGCCTACTCAAACTCATTCCACGACAGTTGCTGGGTGACAACAAGTGGGTCCTACGAGAGTGGCTCAAGCGCAGTTTGCCACCCGGAGAAATGTCTCAGTGTCCTTGGAGAGTTGTGGGGTGTTCTTGGTTGCCGAGACACCTCCACAAGTGGCATGGAGAACTGGTTAAGCTGTGGACAGGGTGGGTTTGGAACAAGTTGGTCGTGCCATTGGTGCGCAATCACTTTTACGTAACGCGCGAAGAAGGCATGTACTTTCGCAAGACTGACTGGCGGCGCTTTTGTCGCCAAGTGGACATTTCCAGTGAACTTGGTCTGGTTCGTTTGAGTGACAAGTTGGGTTTTGCGCACCGACTAAGGGTTCTTCCCGGGTCCGGAAGGATCATCTCAAGAAGCACTCGGGGTGTAAAGTATAACTTGGAGGTGGTTCTGGGAGCACTGCATTGTGAGCTGGAACAACGCCCAGAGGTTTTGGGAGCCACAGTGACAAGTTTCCATCAAGTCTTCCGGCGCTTGTCCGCCTTCAAGTCTTCTTGCCCCCAGGGTGGTCCCTTTTATTTTGTCAAGATGGATGTTCAGGGTGCTTACCATAGCATTGGCCAACAGCGCCTGTGGAATCTTTTGCTTTCCCTCAACATTTTGCAGCATTCCCACTACAGTGTGCACAAGTTTCGCGTCAATGGCAGTCGAATTCTGACGCGTGTTGTGCCACTGGGCGAGCAACCTCGCTTGCCAGCCAGAGCGGTCATTACTGATCTCTGTTGGGTGTCAGTCGTGTCCCGGGAAGAACTAATGGCGTTGATACATGACGCCATTTTCCATCATTTGGTGATTTTTGGGAGAGGAAAATACTACCGACAGACGCGGGGTATCCCCCAGGGATCCATTTTGAGTTCCCTACTGTGTTCCCTGTACTATGCGAACCTTTTACTGGAAACGCTTCAGGTGCCTGGTAGTCGTTTTTTGCGAATGCGTTGGGTTGACGACACACTTTTCATCACTGACAACTTTTTGCTGGCAAAATCATTTTACAAAACACTCATGGGGTTGCCGGACGTTCAATGGAACATGTCCAAGACATTCATGTCGTCCACGGGACTGACGTGGTGTGGCCTCAAGTTTGATCCCGAGACACTTGAAGTGACTTGGGATTACAGTCGCTCTTTTAAGCGATTGAAAGTGGTTGGGAGTTTGGCAAAATGTCTCTTGTTGGCCCGTTGGAAGTTTAAGCTTTACGTTTTGTTTTCCCCAATGATTAATTCGCGTCCCGTGATTTTGTTCAACGCCCAGCAAGCGTTTTTGTATGTCAAGTCCCGTTTTAAGCATGTCCCAGTGGCATTTTGCAACCATTTCAAATGGGATGCTGATTTTTATCGCATGGCGTGTGGGATAATGATGAAATGAGAAATTAAATTTTTGTTAACACCGTAAAGAATTAACCCCTAACCCAAAGAACAAAGACAATAATAATACGTTAACAACAAAAACATATCTTTTTTTTAAAAGGATAAAGGGAACATTTATATTATTCTCGATATTTTTCTGAATCCCCACCACTTTTTGGTTTTTTTTTTCATTTTGAGGTTACACTTGAAGAAAAAAAATTTTCCTACGAGCTGAGCAAAAGAATTTTCATAACTCTGCCAGGATTAAAAAAGAGTGGTAACATTGTTCCAGTGGCTGCAGCGTACTGGAAGCCAAACGTTGGTTGAGACAGAACAATGCCATACCCCTTGTACCCATTAAAGGGTGCCGATGATGTTGGGCCAATTACGCAACCCACGTCCGCGCATTGCGCGACATATGTTGCAACTGTGGCCGGTGTCATTGGAACTGTTGTCGTTGTAAATGAAAGGTATTGCACTTCGACTGGTATGGGGCTATTAAAGTTGGTCAGCACCATGTCTATGGCACTGCCATCGTTACTACAAGAGGGCCCATTCACCACTGATAGTGGCACCGTGTCGAACTCGAGCGCTACAAAGGTCAATGTGTCACTCAACACAATATCATACACACTGTAATTGGCAGTTGTTGGCTGACAAAGGGTACTTGACCATTGCAAGTATCCTGCCCATTGAAACGTTCCAGACTGTCTGAGCGTTTTCGTTACATTGCCATCACCAGCCATGGCAAGTTCGAGTACTTGCATTTGCAACGACGTAATTTGCATCTGTTGTGTGTCAACACGTGAACTCGTGGTAGCACCCGCAACACCAATCCAAATGATAAAGGGGACTATTAAAATCCCCAAAACGAGTGCCAACACACCAACGGTGTGATAATTATCGTCACTGTTTTTACGCCTATCCAACCGTCTCATTGTGTATTTATTTTTTTTTCAAGCGCTCGTGTTGATAATGAATACTCTAAATGTTTTTTTTTTTCAATTGAAAAGGTTTAAAATGTCTCTGGGTGTTTCTTGAGCAGACCGTGTGAAAGTCACACAAAAACAATTATCAATCATGACAAAGTACGCCAAGTGTTCGCTGTCCAAGTCAAGTACCGTGCATCGTTTAAAATTGTACGGGGATACCCCAATCCCTTTGATACGTCTTCCCAACGCTGAATATACAAACAAGTTGTGTTCTCCATCCTCGTCAATCCTGCAATGTGTACGAACGTTTCTGTAACTTTTTAAAGCCATTGTATTACGTTTTATCCATATCTGCATTTTGTTGAGTTTTCCAAACTTGCGCAAGCAGAGATACAAGTCGTCAAAAAAAGCCCCCTTTTCCATCCGTCTTCTTTTTATTATTTTACAAAGCGTCTCTTTGGTTGCAAGTAGAGTGCATTGGCGGCCCTTTGAATCTTGGTTGCGTCTGGAAGGGCCAAGTTGAGTTCTTCCAACTCCACTTCTTCCTTTGGTTCGGGTTCAAGTTCTTGGTCGTCTTCTTCCTCAGAGGAGGATGGAAATTCGTGACTGAGAGACGCAATGTCCTGGGGTCGCGCTCCAAGCTTTTTCAGTTGGTCCCGAGATAATTTTCCCAGAGATTCCCAGCGTTCCCGCGTGTTGACACCAATGCTCACTAAATCGTCAAATACAAACCCCAAATGCAACAGTTCGTCCACAGTCCATTTGGCACCTGATCCAGCTGAACAGATACACTTGACCTTTGGGTTGTACCCCAGGCCTCCCCCAGTCATCTTGGAGGCAATGTCCTGGGGTTTAAATTGCAACTTTTCAATTGGTAGGAGATTATTGTACTCAACCAGGTGATCTGGTGTCAACCCTAGACGTCTGAGTGTCGCAAGAGGTCGCTCTCGAACGTCCTGGGAGACCTTTTGGAGATCATCTAAACTGTAGCCATTTTGTACAAAATTATCCAAGGTGACACCTCGAAAGTAAAAGTCACCCAAACACCAGTTTCGACGGCGCATTATGGTTTCGAGTGACATTTTGGTGCGCATGAGGATTAGGGGGTTTTCCGTGTCTTGCACATGGGTCGCCCCAATGGACAACCACTTGCCCAAAGCGACACGGGCGCTTGTAACACGCGCCATCAAGTCCTTTCGATCTACCGTCACCCAGTCAAAGTCTGGGTAATTGTTCACCTCAGTGTACGGCAGGCGTAGGGAAGCTGCCTTGCTACCGACGCGACACCGTGCACACTGAAAGTCGCTTTCCACATTGTGACATGCCGTGTGTGAATAGCACCCGCAATCATGAGGGATGCGCAATGCTCTTCGCATGTCAATTTCCTGCTCGCATATGCTGCAAAAAATGGCCGACAGCGCAGGAGATGTTTTCATTTGTTTGTTTCAGTGTTTTTTTTATTTGTCCATTATACTCGAGTTCTGTTAATGACACGATTAAAATTTTGCAAAGTTACAGAGGGTTTCCTTTAGCATCATATCATATAAAAAAAATGTCATCAGTTGTTGTTGTTGGAGCCAAGAAGATTCCTTGTCCCCCGGTGAACTTTGACAGTCCAGACATGGACACGTGGTTGAAGCATGAGAAGATTGTGAGACAACCAGGGTATCCGAGGTAAGCGCTACGCGGGTCCAGTGGGGACAATGGTTTCGACTGACATTCTCGTCTCCCCTTTAGGCTTGAGGGTAGGAACTTTGTCAAGTTCAACAGTGATCTTCGGGACTTTTGGGAGGCGCAGCACAAACTCGCCCGGAAGCGCGCCAAGGACGCGGAAAAGCAGCGCAAGTTCCGGGCAAGCAAGCGCAAGGCTGAAGAGAGTGGTGTACAGTTGTTGGAACACTTTACAACGTGTGTAAAGAAAATTTCAGAGATTGATCAGCAAATTGAGTTGCTGCAAAAGAAACGGCGAGAAATGGTGGAGAATGGCCACACGAGCGAGTAAAGTTGGAGGAAATGATTGTAAAAATATTAAAAAACCTTGTACATTCTCCGTCTCACGGATTTAAAATTTCTGTATCTTCCTCCTTTCCCTTTACTTCCTCCATGCACACTGACACGTCCGAGTCAAAAATGTCGTCAGTCATTTGGTTTCGAGTAACAATGTTGCGAACTCCAGCGTTTGCAGTGAGCTCATCAACCGTTTTAAGGACCTTGGGGGCGCCTGGTTGGGGAACTCGGGACATGTTTTCACAGTTGAACATCATACTGGGAGAAAAAAAAAAGTCACCTGTGAGTTCTTTCCGGGTTTCCTTTAGGCCCCGAAAGGGAGAAGATAACTCACCTGACGTTCAAAGGGAGGTAGCTATCCTTGTGTGCTGGAAGATACAAGGGGTCCAATGTTCGAGTGCCTCTGGAAATGTCCAGAGAGTTGA
>ERZ650304.1121-NODE-1121-length-10934-cov-4.759077_pt1 | contig 10934 bp, 16 predicted proteins | sample MGYA00376240_ERZ650304 | MGnify/ENA primary metagenome ERZ650304 (study PRJEB26733, sample SAMN07839271) | wastewater metagenome | biome: small river; feature: stream; material: water | place: USA: North Carolina | collected 2016-03-01 ...
ATTGATAATGTTATTATTTTTTTATAAATTTAATTTGATCAACTAAAATACAATAAGAATTAGATGTTATTGATAATATAATATATAGTTTTGATTTTATTTTATTATAACAAATAATAATTTGATTGTTGTTTTTAAATATTTTACTATTAAAAATATCTTTATAAGGAATATAGAAATTACATTTACTATTTAAATCATAAATATTACTATCATTATATTTTTCTATCCAATTATTTTGATAAGAAGACCTGGAATCAGGTTGTAAATTTATTAAATTACTCATCTATAATTTCATTTTTAGTTATGTTAAAAGGAATAAAATATTCAAAGAAAAATGGAACTTGTCTAATATTTTCTTGATTTTTAACATTAACTATGTGATTTGTAAAAAATCCTACTGCATGAGAAGCTATCATAGCTGCTGCATGAGAAGTTTGTTTAAATGTACATACTTCATCAGGAATTTCTTCATCAGTATATAAATGTTTTAAATATCTATCTTTGTTTTCTTTAGTTACACAAAATATTTGTAATCTTTCAGCAGATAATCTTAAATCAATTAATAAACCATTTTCATATTCAGATTTACTCCAACTTTTAAAAAGTATTTTTCTTGATTTCATATTGTCAAAACAAGAAAATATATAATCAGATACAGGTGTATTTTCATCTACTTTTTCATTAAAAGTGTAAATAGACATATCACAATAATTTTGTATTGTTTCTGCAATAGCTGATACTTTAGGCTTACCTATTTGTTGTTTAGATATTAATTGACCAGCCATATTCACTCTTTCATAAGAATCTGCATCAAAGCAAATAGGATAAAATCCTGCTCTAGCTAATAGCATTGCAGACCAACTCCCTGTACCACCTACACCTGCTACCATAACAGAAATAGGAATATTAGAAAACCAATCAGCATCTTTAAATCTCATATATTTTTCATCTGTTATTAATCCTTCACTCATACAGTTTCTTTTTTAGTTAGTGATTTTTCATATCTTTGGTACATATTTGTAAAAGCTGTTATTACAGGTTTTAATTCAGGGTACATCATTTCTTCATCTGCTATTCTTTCAAGAAAAGCATTAGTATTACCTAAAAACACTTCAGGGTGTAAACCATTAGCTTGTTTACCAAAATACTTTTTATATAGCTCAAAATACTTACCTGTATTAGTTATTTTATTTACAAACTCCAATAATTTATTTTTATCTTTTGTAGATATTAATAAATCTTCTATAACACTCTCTACAGTATCAGATTTAATAGGTTTTCCAAATCTCAAAACATAACATACAAAATCATCTATTTCACTTACATCATCTTTATCATCCCAATCTATTTCTTCTTGATTAGGTATTTTAAATAAATCTTGTTGTTGAAAATTAGTTTCTCTTTTTCTTTGATTAAATGAAAATGATTCAAATTGTTTAAAACCTGTATCTTTAATCTTACTAACATTTGTCTGAGCTTGTTTAAGAACATCATAAAATCTTTTAACAAATGTATTATCTTCTTCAAACTCAACTTCAGCTTTTTGTATTTCTGTATCTAAAACAAATAATTGCTGATAATGTAATGTTTCTTTTAAATTTAATTGATATTTATGTCCTTGCTCATTAATTGCAAAGTATGGAATTTCCTCTGTTTCTATTTTAGCAATAAAAGAAATTTTCATTTCCATATCCATTGCATTATTTACAATCATAGAAGCATAATAGTTAAATTTATCAGAATTATCTTCTAAATCTTTCATATCTGTTCCTGAATGGAATACTCCGAAACTATTGTGTGAATGGATTTTCCCCTGATTATACTCTAAATAATTATTTTTTACAATAAAATCTACTACAGATTTATCTGTATCATATTCAGTATATGCTTTACTACCAATATCCATTAAGAATATATCTATTGGAGTAATAATCATATTGATAGGGTCTTCTATAGTACCATCTACTTTATAAATTAAACTTCCTGACCATTCTTTTTCAGGACATTGTTTACAAAGAAATTGTACTTTCTTCATAAATTCTTCTGTTACTATAACTTTAGCCTTGTCTACTAAAGTATTTTTGTTTAAATTTTTGTTCATTTAAATAATTAGTTAATTGTTCTTTAATATAAATATATATATTAGGGTGTAAATAAGTTTTTGATTGCAATTCTCCAAGATTTGCTTTTTCTAATTTAAATTTTATTTCTTCATTTCTAAAATAAGATTTCTCAAGAAGATTATGCTGATATTGAGTTACATCAATATTCATAAAATTTAAATCTATACTTGATTGATAAAATATATTATTAGAATCTTTAAAATAATGTTTTGTAAATTCACTATTTAAATACCAATTATAATTTTCATCATAACTTTGATAAGGAACTGTTTTTATTACTGTTAGTTGTTCATTTAAAACATTATAAACTGTTTCATAAAAATTATCATCAATAACTATATTTATTAAATTATTCTCAATAGTAAAATTAAATTTTAAATTTTCATTTTTAATTTCATCTTTAAAAAAATCAAATATGTATTTTAAATTAATATCTTGATTATTATAAGCAGGGCTATAAGTATTAATATTGTTAATTTGCGAGATATTAATATAAGGACCACCTTCTAAACTTTCCCATCTTACATAAGTGTTAATATGTCTAAAATATAATTCAAATAAATTTAAGTCTAATTTTAAATTTTGACTTCTTGTAGGTATTTCTGAAAGTAATTCATTTAATTGTCCTATTAATAGTGTCATAGGACCTTCTCCTATGCAAAAACTATTAAAATTGTTACAGTTTAAATATTTAACTTTAGTATTTAAATGACTGTGCAAATAACCTGTTAAATATTCTAATTGGTTACAAGTAAACCTACAACCTTGTAACTTATGAATAAAGGGTTTATTATATTCCCCTTCATCATCACTATTATTTCTTAAACTACAAATAAATATTGGTATTGCAATATATAAATCTTTTATAGTATGAGTAATATTATGACTATTTATAACTTCTATTTCAGGATAGTGAATAACAATATTCATTTTATAAGGAACTAATCCATTATAGGTATGTTTAGGATTATCTATATTTAAATCATAATCAATAAAATCTTTTGAAGGATTTATAAATTCAAATTGAATATCCCAATTATCCCCATAAACAGTATTTAATATAGGTATTAACTGTTCTATTAAAATATCTACACCATTATTTACTAATCTTTTATTTATTCTTCTTTTTAACCAAGTTAAATCTTTCCACCAACAATGTTTTGTTAAAATTTCTCTTTGTGCCATATAAATAAAAAGAGGAGATATTGCTATCTCCTCTCATTTTTAAATTAAAAATATAATTATCTACCAAATAATCTCTTCATTTCTGCTAAGTGTTTAGCATCTTCAGATTCATCAGATGCATTTCCTGAAATTAGATTTCCTGATTGTATTTTTGTTTTAATACAATTTATCATATCTAAAATATCATCTTTTTCATCTTCAAAATCAGAATTATCACAATTATCTATTTTTGCATATAAATTGTCTAATTCTGTAATGACTTCTGATGAGCCAATAGTATTTACTGTTTTTGTTACTGCTTTCTTATTTATAGGAGTTGTGGCAGTTTTTGCAGTAACTTTAGGAGTAGCTTTTACAGGTGTAGCACTAGCTATTACTTCTTTAGATTTGACAACTTTAGCATATATAGCTTGTAAATCTACAGTAGAAACTTGTGTCCAATTTCTTCCATCTTTAGAAAATTTATCTTTTAAATGTGGATTATCTTGAATGAAAGTTTTAATCTCATTTCTAGTTACTTCTCCTGACTTTATTTTAGTAGAAGGGTTGAAATATAGTGTAAAATCTCCATCAGGAAGAGAAGCACTATCCATTTCTAATGAAACTCCACTACCTGCAATTACTACCTGCATATTTTCAAGAGATATATTAGCTTCTCTTAAACTTGGTTTTAATGCTCCATAAGTAGTAGCATCTGAATTAATTACCTTACCTTTTACTCCTGTAGTAGTATAAATTTTAATCTCTCTCATTTTCTTACTTTTATAATGAATTTATTGTTTGTATTTCTGAAGATTCTTCAAAAGCTTCTTCTAATGATAAATCTCCTTCTGTAGTGATAATATCAGTAGTAGGTTCTACATCAACTTTTAAATCTTCAAATTGTAATTCTAATTGATTTTCATTAGCTTCTTCTAAATCTAATATCAATATACTTCCACCACCTCTTGTAGATTTAATTCTTAACTCTAATTGTTGAAGATACTCTGTTACTCTTGTATTAGGAATACCAAAATATTCCATTAATGCAGGTCTTTTCCAACCTAATTCTACTTTTTCTTTAAATTCTCTTGCTGAGACTCTTTTTTGTTCTTGTGACATAAATTTTTTATTTATTAATTGTAATATTCATCTATTTTTTTTCTAACAAAACCTAAATCATTAGGTACTTGTATATCTTCAAACATTCCTTGTGGACTTCTTGCAGGAAAAACACCATCATTATTTGTTGTAAAATAATATTTCATTTTATTATCTGCACCTTTACTACAATCTGCATAAAGAATAATATCAAGTAATCCTTCAGGTGAAAGGTAATTGTCTACCATAGCTCCAATAGTTTTCATTTTCAACTCTCCTGAATTATTCTCTTCAGGATGCCAAATAATCCAACCATATAAGTCAGGTCTTGCATTTTGTAAAGCATTAGTCCAAGCTGCAAAATTTACCCCTATATCAGTAAATTTATCATAGCTTTTTTCTTTTGCTCTAGCCATAAATTCCATAGACATTGAATATTGCATATCTTCAAAAACTATATTTTTTATTTCAGGTTTTTCTTCTGAAATATATGTTATAATTTTCTCAACATCTCTAACATCTTTAAGGTGTACAAAATTACCACCTTCAGATATTTTTTTATCTCTTGGATATAGTGTATTAGCCCCTTTGACAGGCATCATTTTACCTGAAAATGATAAAATAACTGTGTCTTTTGGATTTAGACCTATTATACCAATAGCTTCATTTGGTACTACACTTGCAGATTTACCTTTTGTAGGCTTACCTATAATACCTATTTTTAATCCCATGTTTTTTTGTTTTTTCTTTTATTAAAAATTTCATTTGTAATATTTACATTTATTGGAATATCATATTCCGTATGATTTTTATAATCATTAATTTTATCTTCTGATAAAGTTATATCAAAATCATTTGCAATTCTACTACTATATAATTCTAATCCTACATCTGTTTTCATCAATTTGTGATATGTAATTATTCTTTTTTCATTATCAAAAAATTGTTTGATTTCTTCTACGCTATACATTTTAGAATAATGACCTCTTCTAAAATGATAATAAGTTGAAAGATATTTTTCAGGAATAGTAATTACCACCATAATTTTATTCTTATCATAATTGTAATGTTTAATAAAACATTCATGTGAAATGATAAAATCTAAAAAGTAGATTACTTGTGCTTTTCTTACATTAGTATTGATTAGAATATAAAATGATGGTTGATTATTAGTAACATCATTGCTATCAGCTATTCCATAAGCTAATACATTAATATTGTTTAGTTTATCAATAAATATTGGATTATAAAATCTGAATAATGGTGTTAAATATTCAAATGTTTTGTTTTGTATTGTTTTTCCTTCATTGCATAATACCATTTTACCATTCTATTTCTTTTTTATTAAATAATTTCAGTAAAACATTACTTTTAAGAAAATGGTTATTACCATAAAATCCTGCTTTACCTCCTGCATAAGTTTCAGCAGCAGGGTGAGCAGATTTTAATATATAGTTACATTCAGGGTCTATTGGAATATGATATATATCTTTCATATCATATAAATTAGTATCTACAGGTCTGTAAATAAATTTTTGAAAATTTTGTGCGTGTTTACCCCACAAAATCCATATACAAGGATTATCCTTTGAAAATCTTTTTATAACCTCTTCACTAAATTGTTCCCAATATTTTAAATGACTACCTGGATTACCTGTTTCTACTGTTAGAGCTGTATTTAGTAATAAAACTCCTTGATTAAACCACTTATTTATACCATGATATTCAAATCCTTCTTTCTCTAACTCTTTATAAATTATTCGCAAAGAAGCAGGAATCTTAGGAGTTCCATTAACAAAGCTTAATCCAACTCCATCTTGAGGTGTAGGATAAACATCTTGTCCGAGAATACATATTTTAAAACTACTCATTGGCAATGAAAAAGCTTTAAATATGTTTTTAGGTTCAGGTTGGTAACTTATATTCGGTAATATTTTTTCTTTTAATTCATCAAGTAATGGATTATTGTTAATAGCAGGATGAATGACATTATTCCAACTAGGATGTATTATCTCAAGTGGGTTCATATACTCCGTTGTTTCTTAAAAATTCTACCACTTTTTTCTTATCTTTTACTATTAAATCAGAAATATCTGAAATACCATCTTGTAAAAAATCAATAGGCAAGTGAATTACTCTACCTTTATTTAATTCTGAATATATGATGTCTGCTACTTTTTTACTAGCTTTTATACCTGTATTATCATTATCATAGAATACTATAATATCTTCATAGTGATTAATTAATGGAAATATTATTTCTTTATCAGGAAAACAACCTTCATTTTGTAACCAAATTGAATTTATTCCTTGATTTCTTAATACTCTACAATCTTTATATGATTTTGTTATGACTAGTTTTTTATCAAATGGATTTATTTGATTTATATTACCTATATCATTTTCATTACAAGTAGATAAGAATCTTTTTTTCTTATCTTTTCTATAAGGAAAGTATATTTTCTTATGTTGATTTTCAAAATCAGTAAAAGCATAACATACATCATATATCTCAGAACATTTTTGCTCTTTATCAACTATAAATTGTAAGTGAGATACTGCAAAGACTTTATCATCAATTAGATTTTGTTTAGAAATTTCATATTTCTCCCAATATTCTCTGTCTATATTGTAATAATCTCTTGTCTTTATATTTATAATTTTGTTAGCTCTTTGTTTTTCCTCTATTTTAGCTCTAGTAGTATATTCTTTTGTTTTCTCTCTAATTCCATCTATATTATCATCTAAAAACAATAAAACTTCTCTTAGATTATTCAGATTATAAAAAATCTTAATAGCTTCAAAACAATCAATACTATTTCTAGTACCACTACCAAAATCAATAAAATATAATTTATTGTTATATCTTTCAAACCAACAACCAGGATTATTATCATCTCTAAATGGAGAAGTAGTATATCCAAACTCTTTAATATCATCAAAAACTAATAAAAATATTTGTTCTTGAGTCAATTGAGAAAGAATTTCCTCCATTGTTACATATCTATTGTCAGCTTTAGAGTTATACATTTAGCTACATTTTACCAAGTTGATTTTTTAGCTTCAGTATTTGTATTTTGAAGAGCATTTCCTGTAGCAGGAGTACTATTGCCACCATCTACTTTTTTGTTATTAGTAGCTTCAGATTGCATATACTTTTCATATCTTACAAAAGGATGAATAGTAGTTCCTGATACATATCTCAAACCTTTATTTGTCTTACCTGTATCATCAGACCAAGTAGTTTCTTCTGTAAAATCCATTGTTGTAGCAGGACAAATAAATTTACCATTAAATCTAACAGTAGGCATTTGCAAATAAGCAGAAGTTTTTCCTTCTTTTCTCTGTCCATATTCTAAAAATAAATCTACCAATGTAGTAGCTATTTTAGGTTGAATAAGTGTAATAGCTTTCTCTGCTAATTCTTTAAATGAAGCTATTTGTTCTCCTAAAGCAGCTTCTACTTGCTCATCAGAAGCAAAAGCTCTCATAAGGTGTTTAACTGTAGCTAATACATTCTCAGGCTTCATGTTACCTGTTTCTTTGTAAATAGAACCATAAGTTGTTACACCATCTTTGTCAAATTGAATATTTATGTTTTCAGAATTTGCTGTAGCACCATATTCAATTTTTACAACTTTTACTCCTTGATTAAGACCAAATTTTAATGTACTTGATCCCATTAAACTGTCTAAATTGTCATTTATATCTTTATTGATATACATATTTGTTTGTTATTTAAATTTTATTGATTGATATTAAAATGTACTATACACCTTCCTTCTCCCTACCAACCACCCTTATTTTAGTTTTTCTATAAATTATCATTGTTAAATATTAATTACCCAAAACCTTTTCTAGCATCCATTTCATTATCAAATAATGCACACCCCCAAATCTTCCAATTACTTCTTCTATTTAAATACGCTTCTTCAGAATCAAAACTATTTCTTGTGTATGGTTCAGCTAATGTAACACCATTCTTATCAGCATTATATTTTTTAATAGCATCATCAAAATCTAAAGCATCTCCTTCCCATATTTTTTGAGCTGTTCCACTTTCTCCTGTAGCAGCATAACCTTCCATCCATATTTCTATCATAAAGCTATTTGTTTAAAGTTTTTAATATTGCCCTCCATTTCTACTGCATAATGTAAAGGACTATCTCCATGTCTTGATTCTACAATATGTAATGTTCTTAGATTAGGAAATAAAGGATTTCCTTTACCATCTTTTATTTTCTTCCCAAAATGTGTTTGTAAATTATATCTATCATCATTTGGATTAAACATAGTAATAAGAAAATCACATTCTTCACTTGCATTCCCTGAATCTTTTACATTATCACTTGTCGGGTATAAGTTATCTTTTCTAAATTTTATTGTTTCTACATCTCCTAAACTCCTATTAGTGTGAATAATATTGACAAAATCATAATCTAATAAATTTCTTAATTCTGTACTATATTCTAACCACTTATCAATATTTTCTTTCATTGTAAAACCTCTTTCTCTAGGAAGTTTTCTTACAGTATCAGTTATTACAATATGATATTTATTTGGATTATTGGGAGTGTAAGATACAATTTTTTCTTTATTTTCAACAGCTAAAGTTTGAGTATTTTTGTAAGAATATTGTATTTTTTCAAAAGAACCTTCTTTTTCTGCCTTTTTTAAAAGATAATTGTTCAATCCTGTAGGATTTTCTTTATGTTCTATAAAATCTATAACACCATTAGTTAATTTAACTCCATTTACAGAGTATTCTCCAAATAAGGGTATAATTCTTTTTTCATAAACTTCTATTAAAACCTCTTTAATACTTTCTTTTACAAGTACAATATTACCATCATCATCTTTAACTTTACCTCTTAAATATTTTGAAGATAAAGGGATTTCGGTATTACCTTTAACATATACATCAGGTTCTAAACTTATATGAGTAATACCATAATCTAAAAATAAAAAATGACAAGCAAATTCATATTCTTGTAATATTCTATTCATTTCAAATGAAAAGTATGTAAAAGTAATATCTATATTATTTTTTAAAGCGTCTAAATAGCAATTTATAACAAAAGCGTAATTAACAAAAGTAGATTTACCGCATTTAGAAGCTGCTGCTACAATAATGTGCATACCTTTTTGTAAACCATTGATTTCTCTACTCATTTTATCTAAGCCAGGTCCAAGATATAAACCTTGATTTAATCCTGCTTGACCTTTTTTAAATTCTTCTATAAAATTACTCATTATAAATATATTGATGTATTTTGTAAATACAAGTATCTAAATTATTAATCTGAAATTTAATCATAATTGTATCATTTTCTTCAACAGCTTTTAATAATTTTTCCCTAGTTTCTTCTAGTTCTTTTTTAATTTTTAATAATTCACCTACTTTCATTGTCTAAGCATTGTTTTTTAAATTCTTCAAATCTATAAGATTGTATATATCCTGTTATTTCAGGTGTTTTATTAATAATATGACTAGTTAATTCTGTATCAGAACAATCTGTATAAAGTAATAAATCATCTTCCATTAAAGCTTTAATAGGAGTATAACAGCAACCTGTAAACATTTGACTCCATTTTTTAGACATTCTGATACTAGGTTTCTTCTCATTTATAACAAAGAAATCAAAATATACAAAATCATATAGTATTTCTTTAAATAATGTTTCTATAAATTTTACATCTTCTTCATTAATAGAACGCTTCCATATTTTAGGAATATTTTGTCTATCTCTTTCAATTTTATCTGTGTGTCTTTTAATAATAGAATTTAAACTTTCTTTTTCTTCTGAGGTAAGATACCTCTTAAATACGCAATCCCATTCCATAATTTATTCTTTTAGTTGTTTGTTTTTAAATTCTTCTTGTAAAAATTCTAAACCTGCTGTATAAATCTTATGTGTAATCATATTTTCAATTTCAGTTTTAGCTTCTACTACAACTTTATCTTCTTCTGATTCATTTTCTTCTATTTCATTTTCTAAAAAAAGTTTAGAATGTTGTTTTTCAGTTAATTCATATCCTTTACCATAACAACCCCAACATTCATCTCCAAAAACAAACCCTTCACCATTACAATGAACACATTTTTCTCTTTTTTTCATAAATTATTATTTTTAATTTGTTATTGAAATCCAAACGCCTGGATTTAATTTATCATAAGAATAACCTTGTCCATCTATATACAATATACCTGGATGAAATATATCCATATTATCATCTGCAATTATACCATAAGAAGTAAATAAATCAGCCAATAACTCAACCCCATTTCCAAAATCAAATCTATGTTTTGTATCTCTTACAAAATGAAATTGAAATTTATATGGTGGTTCAAGAGTAGAAAGAATATCTTTAATCTTCATAGCTTCAATTTCAAAAGTATTTATTCCATTTTTAAAATGGATAACTTCTTTCTTTTTATCTCCTCTTTCTGAAGAGTTAAAAGATTTAATGTTATGAGATTTAAGATATTCTTTCACTCTTTTACTATAAACAGATCGGAAGAGCACACGTCTGAACTCCAGT
>ERZ650304.1122-NODE-1122-length-10933-cov-14.925446_pt1 | contig 10933 bp, 15 predicted proteins | sample MGYA00376240_ERZ650304 | MGnify/ENA primary metagenome ERZ650304 (study PRJEB26733, sample SAMN07839271) | wastewater metagenome | biome: small river; feature: stream; material: water | place: USA: North Carolina | collected 2016-03-01 ...
TCTGCAGCCTGCAGCGCCGCGCATCCGTGGAACCAGTAGCGGGGGTGAACGACGTCCAGGAGAGTCGTATTCCCAGCCGCATCCACCTGTGCTTGAACTCGGTTGTCCGCATCAAGGAACGAATTCAGCGGGTACGACACACCGCCATAGACCGCTGCGCCTTCTGCGACAGCAAGAGCCTCGATCGTGTCGGCCAGTGTCGATACCGATGTCCCCGCCGCGTATCCGCGCCAGCTTCGTGTGAAAGTGATCATTTCGCTTTTCCTTCCGATTGAATGCCTTTGGCCACCAGATCCAGTACGTCAGGGTTTGCCTTGAGAAAATCCACCAGCTTTGCCAGCGGATCGACCTTGGCCGATTCCGCCGGTTTGGCGTCCTCTATCTGCTTGTCTGTCGGGCGCGGTATGTCTGCAGGCCACTTGGCGATGTATGGGCCTGCGCCGTCATCCTGCAGCACCACCTTTCCGAGAAAATCAGCGTCCGTCAGTTCAGGCGCAAGTGCCCTGATTTTGTCGATCAGCATCACAGCCCCCTCACGAAATGACCGTCGAACCATGTCACGGTTGACACGCCTTGAGGCGTCAAAGACCCGCCGCTAGATTGAAATATGTATATCTCCACGTAGTCGGACGCAGCCAATTTGACTTGTCCTGATACGGTAAAGTCCTGCGCACCGCCCGTAGCGGCAGGCCATGATCCGCGCTTGTATTCGGACCCGTTCTTAAAGATTGACAAAAAACCGGCAGCAGGTGCGGAGAGTTGCATCGCCGCGTTTATTTGGTAATACCCAGCTACGGTTGCGGTAAACCTGCTTGCACCGAATTCACCATTTGCGTCCCAGATTTCCGTGTCAAACAGCGCCTTCGTGAAGGTCACATTAGCCACAGAACCGCCGGATGCGGCCAGATACGCAGAGAATGTCGTCCCGGCTGCAGCAAGGCCTGTTCCGCCCTGCGCAACAGATAGCGGCGTTGTCAGCCCGGCAAGCGATGTGATGTCGGAATTTACGCCAGATGCCGCAGCACCTATCGCCGCCCTCCATTCGCCCTTGGCGGCGCTGCTGTCCGGAGCCTGCGGAGCAATCCCAACCAGCTTCGTTCCTGCCGAGAAATTGACGGGAGAACCGCCATTGCTCGAGCCGCGAACCGTCGTGCGCGTGATCTGGTTCGCGCCTGAGTAGGTGCCAAGGCCGTATTCATACTCACCCGAAGGCACACCGAAGGCGGTCACGCCCTCGATGTAGTACCAGACCGTATCGGCCACTGAGCACACCGACGCGAACGAGCGAAAGCCCAGGGACGCACCGGTCAGCGTGAAAACACCCGTCCCGGTCGTAGTGCTGGCCTCCAGCACGCGGTCGGCAATGATCAGCGACACAGCCGGGCGCCTTTACTCGGTGGCTGCAGGCTTGCGCCCGCGCTTGGCCGGCGCCTGAACCTGATCGGCAGGCTTCGAATCCGGGCCTTCCAGCTTGATCGCGGTGTCATCTTCTTCCTGCGTTCCGGTGGATGCCGCCAGGACAAGGCGCCGGATGTCACCGAAGCCGGTCGCGCCGTAGGCTTCGCGCACTGCGTCCTCGCCATACTTGCGGTTCAGGCGGTCGAACTCGGCATCCGGGTCGATGGCGGTTTCGCCGCTCTCGTCGCCGGGATACACGTTGTCGCGGCCATGGATGGCTTGCAGGATCAGGACTTCATGCGCCGGCACGCTGACCGACAGGGTTGTGGTGATGTCGCGGTGAACTCCCACGACAGTCAGGGGGACAAGGTGTTTCATGGAATTGGCTTTCTCGTAGCAGGGGTCAAAGAAACGCGGGGCCAGTCTCCCGGCCCCGCTCTCATTACGCGACGATGATCAGACCGTGCGCGTTGCGGCGCGTGGCCTTGAGCCGTGCGCGCACATCCACCGACACATAGGTCGCGCGGATGTTGTTCGGGGAGGCCGGCGAGTAGATGTCCATGCCGTCATCCTCGTACAGCAGATGGTTCGTGTTGATGAAGTACATCCGCTTTTCCCACAAGGCCGATGCCGCGGGCGCCTCCAGCGTGTCCAGGGCCGAGAACGTCGGATCCCACATGATTTCGACGCCCTTGTAGTACAGGCCGGTGGAGCCACCCTCGCCCACGCCGACATCGATGCGTTTGACCTTGCCCGCGTCGGTGTTCTGGGTCAGCGTCAGGATCGAGCGATAGGCATCGATCGCGGTCGAACCGGCCAGGATGAAGTCGGGGGCGCCGCCGTTGCGGATGCACGCGCGCCACATCGTTTCCATCGTCGCGGCCAGGTTGACCGTGGCAACCGCACCAGCGAAGTAATTCCGCCAGTAGGTCTTGGTCGCCGGGTCCAGGCCGCCATAAGCACCAACCGCAGGAGTGCGGGAGATTGCAGCGTCCAGGCCGACGATCGCGTCCGAACCGCTGGAGCCGTCGCGGTGGATCTCGATGTCGAGCTTTTCCTTGAAGCCCAGCTCGAACGACTCCATCTGCTCGGAGATCATGTTGGTGATGATCACCTTCTCGTTTGCGGTCGGGACCAGCTTGCCCTTGCTGGCCGGATCCGGGTCGACGTGAATACCAGCGGCAAACAGGTTGTCCCACGGCAGATACATGCCGTCCAGACCGGTGTACCAGTTGAACGTCGCCTGCTCGGTCGTGTCACGCTTGGTGAAGGTGCGAGTCGCCTCACCCTTGGACCAGGTGAAGTTCGAACCGTAGCCCTTGCGGACGTTGACCTGCTGGTTCACGCCGGGGTTCAGCTTCTTGCGCTTGGCCATGAGTTTGGCCATCAGCGGGTGCATGGTGCCGATCTGGTCGATCGGCTGATTGCGCAGGTAGTCTGCGATCGAGAGACTGGCGACGATGGCCAGGTCGGGTGCGGAAATAGGCATGATGCCCTCCATGAAAAGTGTTTTGAAACTCCTTTCACGCTTGCCGACGCACCAGTTCGGCTTAAGGCATTTGCAGGGCTTGGCCTGCCGGTGATGATCCCGGCTTACATCGATCTGGCCTTGCCCTGCTGGGGCTGTGGGTCGCGGCTCCCACGTACATGCGGTATTCCTGGCGTGTTGCTGCTGTCAAAAAGCCCGGGGCGCGACACCCGGTTACGGCATCAATTTGACAACTGAGAGCGCATTATTTGCGCGTGTCAACAGGTCGAAAGCCAGAAAGTGATCGAATCACAACCCGGCCAACTCCCATGCATTACCCACTGCCTCGGTCGATGACACAGGCCGATTGCCCGCCTGGCGCACGCCATTGGCCACGACACCCGGGCGCAGGGGCTGCGGCGCGGCTGGCGCAGGCGGTGGCGGCGGCGTGTAGGCGTCGTACATCGTCAGGACAACCGCCTGCCACTGGTCGGGCCGGTAGGTGCTCACGAACTGCTGCATTTTGGCCGGGTCGCTCAGTTGGGACTTGATGAACTCGACCTTCGCGGCATGGCCTGGCGTGCTCGCGCGCTGCGCCAGTGCGGCATCCATCTGCGTTGCAGCGCCCCTGACGGTGTTCTGAAACTCCGCCATTTCCCGCGTCTGCTGCTGGGTCTGCTGCACGCGGGCCTGGCCGTCGCGCAGTTTGGCAATCTCCAGCGCCCGTTCGCGGCTGATCGCCATGTTCTCGACATCGGCCACCAGATCGGCATGCTTGGCCAGCGGGTCGACGCCTGGCGCATCGATGCCCAGCCGGGTTGCGATGTTGGTCCGCAGTGCGTCAATCTCGGTCAGCGCGGCCTGCAAGTCCTCGGGCTTGTCGGACTTGAACATGCGGCCAATCTGCAGCATGCCGGCGAATTCTTCCTGCGCCAGGCCAGATTCGGCCACCATCTGGCGAACGGACGTCAGTTGCGTCTCGGCCTCGGTGGCGCGGCGCTCGAGTTCTGGGACTTGCTTCGCACGCTCGGACAACTCCATCCAGCGGGATTTCGCGCGCGGGCTGGCATCCTCGGGCGGTTCGTTGTCCTCGGGCTTGTCGGCGGCCTTCGCGGGTGTCTTGTCGACTGGTTTTGCCGGATCGGCGGGCTTGGCCGGGTCAGCCTTGGCCGCCGGCTCGTCGCCTTCGGGCTTTCCGATGTTGTCGATGAAGCTGCTGATCTTGGCCGCGGTGTCCGCAGGCTTGGCAGTGGATTCGACCTTGGCCGCTGGCTCGGTGACGGTTGACGCTGGCGGCTCGGTGGCGGGTGTGGCCGTGGGCGTGTCCGCTGGTGCCGGCGCTTCGGCTGCTGGTGCGGTGCCGGTTCCGCTGGTGTCGCCCGGCTCTGCGTTCAGGTATTTGTGTTTGCGGTAGATCATGGTTGCCTCAGTGCAGGGTCAGAGGTTGTTGGTCAGACGGTGTGCGTGCCTTCGACGCCCCGGCGCATGCGCTCGATGGTGCGTTGCTGCAGCCAGTGTTGGGCTTCTTCGATGTGAGTCAGCGCGCAGGCGTTCGCCTTGCAGGCATACGGCCCCTTCTGGAAACTGCGTAGCCGATCGGCGACGATGGCCAGCAGGACTTCATGCGTCAAACCATTGACGCCGGCCTCTGCGATTGGTCCATTCTGGAAAAGGATGGTTGTGTGCGTGGCCGGCTGGCCGTAGCGGTCGGTGAATGGCTCGCTCGGATTCTTCTCGGTGTTGAAGCCGGTCACGGTGTAAAGGTGATTGGCGCCGCCGGCTCCTGGCTCGTCCTCGACTGTGATTGTCAGGGTGTCATTCGCTGGGTTGACCTTGTGGTCGTCGATAGTTCTCATGGTGGTTATTGCAGGGTTGGTTGACCGGGAATACCCCCCGGCATGGGCATGCCCGGCTGCATGCCGGGAATCTGGGGAATGGCGGGCCGCTGCATGGGCTTGGGCGGCAGGAACCGCTCGACGTCCAGCGATTCATCGAACCGCGCCGCAGTCTCTTTGACCAGTTCACGAAATGGCGTGCTGTCGCCACCCATGGCGTCCGTCTGCATGATGATCTGGATCATCTGTTGCAGCAGGGGCAGCGCCCGGGTCCATGTCTCTTGCATTTCCAGCTTGTTCGGTGCCGCGGTCGACCCGGCGCGGATCTTCATCTGCACCAGTTGGAACACGGTTTCCGGCGTGCGCTCGGCGGGCCACTCGTAGGGCTTTTCCGGTACTGGTGGCGGTTGTCCGCTCAACACGGCCTGCATGATGGCCTCATCCGGCACTGGATCGCCCTCACCCATGATCTGCGCCACCATCGGATCAGTCAGGGCCAACAGGCAAAGCTCGGCGCTGTACTGCGAAATCTCGGTAAGCCAATCCTCCACGGAATCGCGGAACTCACCCACCCTGGCGCCCAGGCTCTGATCACTGATACTCGCCTCGGTGGCGGTTTTGGCCTTGGTGATGACAGACCGGGCCGCCTCCTGCAGTCCGCTGGTCTGGTCCCAGTCGTAGGCGATCGGGCTGGTGTCGTAGACGGCCGGGTCGATCTGTAGCTGCGTGCTCTGCTGCACAAAGTCGGCCAGCTTCTGGCCGCCAGTGTCCACTGACAACACTTCACCGATGCCGGCAATCTGCCGGGTCTGGATCTGCTTGTCCTTCACGTCCGCGCTGACGATGAAATTCGGCTTGATGTTGCGCCGAACTTCCGCGAACTTGTCGCGGGTTTCGTTGTGCTCGACCTCCAGTTTCTCCAGATCGTCCACCAGCGACTGGCTGACAACCTTGCCGTCAACCACGCCCCACGGCAGGATGAAGTACGGCCACCAGCGTTCCCCGGTGTAGGTCGGCTGATACGGTGCGCGGGCGAACTGCCCGTTGATGCCGGCCACCAGCGTATAAATCGTGTTGTCGGTCTTGCTCCATGCCTCGTAGACCAGAATCAGCGGGTCATCGCCCTGGCCTGCGGCCTTCATGTCCGCACTGTAGGGCCGGGCCTTGTCAGATTCCATGTCGAACTCGCCCACCTTGTAGGTCGATGCCTTGGACAGGTCGAAGTCAGGGAACAGACCCATCGCCGCAGACTTGCGCATCGGGATCTTCTCGACCATGTAGGCCGCCGACTCGTAATCCAGAATGTCATCGATCGCCGGATCCAGCAGATATCGATCAGTTCGGACCATATCGGCAACCAGGCCCTCGGCTGCGACCACTTCCTTCTTGGCCTCCAGGCCAGCAATGGCCTGTTCCAGTTCGCGCTTCTTGGCCTCCAGATCGCACCGCTGCGCCTCGTCGCCCTCGATTTGCGCCAGCAGGCGTTCGATGTTGGCGATGTTGTCCTGGGTGTCCTCGATGCGATCCTTGATCAGCGGATCGACCTTGATGTCCTTCTGATACTGCACCTTCACGATGCCATGTGAGCACGTCATTGCAGCGCGAACCGCCCGCTTGGCCTTTGTCTTGAGCTTGGCATCCTCCAGCATGCGCTGGGTCACACCCGATACCGTGTCGCAGAACTTGCGCAGGTTCTTGGCCTTGTTCGTCGGCTCCGCGCTCATTTCCGGGTTCTTGGCGTACACCTTGGACAGGACCACGGAAAGAGTGGACTTGATCAGATTGGCACGTTTCTTGTTGTAGTGCGGGCTGCGCGGGTCGCTGGTGAAGTCGATACCTTGCACCAGATCGCGGTTGTACCGGACGCGCTGGTGGAACTTCTCCCAATGCTTTTCGGCGGCCTTGATCCGGTCGGCCCAGACCTTGACCAGCGGGTCATCGGCGTCAGTCTGCCCCTGCAGATTGGCGGACACAATGCCAGCGGCGCCGGTCGTGCCGTATTCGCCGGATTCCTCGGCTGCGTCGGTGATTGGTGGGTTCATCGCTGGATCCTGTCGATTCGGTGGCTACCGTCCGGCAGAATATGCGCCCCTCCAGCGTTGTAATCGCCAGAAAGTGATTCATCCTCCCCCGGTGGATTCGAGGTTCGGCGCATCAATGCCGCCTTGAGCATGTCGAAGGCGTGATCTTCCTCGTCCGTTGCCACGTCATCCGGGTCGTCCGGGTCAGGGTTCAGCGTCGGGACGGTCCTGATGGTGTGCTGGCATGACCGGAAAATCACCAGTTGATCTTCCTCCAGCATCTGCTTGACCAGCAGCGCGCCAGCTTTGCGACTGCCTGGGCCCGCCCACCATGGCCGGAACTTGAGCCCATGCCGGCGAAACGTCTGCGCGTGGGTGATCTGCGTCCCGTACTGACTGCCACCCCGAGCGAATGAGTCGGGCCCGGTGATCCGCAGGCTGATGTCGTAGCCCACCCGCCCGTCATGCGCCTCCCTGGCCACGATGCGCTGCGCCACCTTGTCCGGGGTTTCCTTGGTCCCGGTGTCGGGCATGAACTTGCCATCGTCATCCGTGGCGATGCCGTAGAGCTCGCGCCACATGTAGGTTTTGCCCTCGGGATCTTTGGCAAACCAGCCGATCGCGTAGGGCTTCGCGTAGCCCCAGTCCATCGCCATCCAGATATTCCAGTTGGCCGGGATCGGGAACGGCTTGCAAACGTGCCGCAATGGATCCCATGCGTCCGCCAGGAAGGCGCCCACGTTGATGTCCCATGACCCGTACCGCCATGCCTTCTTGCGGTTCTGGTCCTTGATGCCGTCCAGCGACTTGATGTATTCCGGGTCGTGCCGCATCAACGTCGTGTTCTCGGCAATGTCGCTGTGTACGTGCGTCCGGTCGCGCCCGGATGGGTCGGTGATGATCTGCCCAGGCTTTGCGCCACCGCTCCCAAGCTGGAACCGCTCTTTCACCGCTGCATGACCCCGGCCATATGGGTTCGTCGTTGCCCGCACCATGCGCGGCATGCCGGGGTGACTCGACCGGCAACAGGAGTGCATCATTTCGTAGAAGGCCAGCGATCGCCAGTTGGTCAGCTCTTCGAACCCTAACCATGGCAACTCGTGTCCGTGGAAATCCCAATAGTCGTCCTCCTTTACGCCTTGGCGAAGTAGCAGTTCTTCGCCGTCCGGGAATTTCCATGTGTAGGTCGATTCATTGAACTTCGCGCCCGGGAAGAACTGCCGGAACCATCGTTTCGACTTTTGCGCAACGTCCGCAAGCTGTGGATAAGTCTCGCGGAACAGGGCGCCGCGCCATGCCTGACCGAAGCCGACTCCCACGAATTGAGCAAAGGACATCAGCAGCGCGTCGGTCTTTCCCCCTCCCCGCGTGCCCTCCAGCAGGCATTCGAAGATGGGGCACGTCAGGAATTGAACCTGACTGCCGGGATGTGGTGCCCAGACTGTCGGGGCCTTGGGCGGGCGAAGGATCACGCGGGCTTCCCGTCGTCCTCCGGGTCGCCTAATGAAAGTGAGCCGAACTTTTCAATTTCCTGCCCAACCTCATTGCGAAACATGGCTATTTTGGTCTCCGAATAAAGAGAATCAGAAATGTTCTTCGCCAATTTGTGCAGCTTCTCGGCTCTCTCGGTATCCAGATCCCCATTTAGAACGCCTTTGCATGCTGTCGCCAGCATTGACCGCAATTGACCTGTTGTTTTCAGTTCGCTTTTCATGGATTGCCTTTTTAAGTTTGTTGACATACATGGTTAATTCATCAATATCCCGCAATCTGTAGACATAAGGAGTCAACAAAATCGCGCACCGTTTGCAGAAAGTTTGGTGATGAAAGTCTTGCTTGTGCCTCCCGAAAAATATGTTGTCACTCCAGTAATCTAGAATTTCCTTAGCTACATCCGCGTGCTCTATTGCGCCGCACTTGTCGCACTTGATGTCAAGGCACGCAGGAACCATCACCGCATCAGGGTCGACCCATGGCATTAGTCGGCCCTCCGCTTCCCCAACCCCGGGAACAACCGCGCCAGGCCAGCAGGAGAGCGCACCCGGGCCAGCTCGATGCGCTTGCGCAGTTGCTGCGCGTAGTAGTTGGCCAGCATCTTGTCGCGCTCGGTTAGGGGCGGCGCGGGTTTCGGGTCGTCGGTCATGGTGCGCGGGTTTTCTCCATATTTGACGGAAACAGTTCCAGCATCACCTCTTGATACCGCCGCGCCCGTCGCTCAAGGAGTGCAACCTCGTCCATCATGTCGACCAACACCTTTATGTCGATGTCATCGCTGGCCGCGTGTTTCTTGATGGCCAGTTCTCTGTCCCTGATCTTCGAACAAATGGTTAAAATTTCAAGCTCAACATGCCTTTGGAAGCGCTCGGCACGCCGCGTAAGCTGTAGCGATACCTCGCGTTTTGTGGATGATGCGATCTTTGAGAATGGTTGCAGTTTCATAAGTTTTCCTCTAGTAGAAATAACAAAGACCCAAAGACTTGCCCTTGGGCTGGTTCAACATCAGCCAGCCCTACTGAGCGTCGCAGATCCGCCTCTTTTTCCGCTTGGCGTTGGGCTTCTACCCTTTGCTTCCACACATCGGGCGGCTCTTGCTGGTGTCGAACGATTCGCGTCATATTTCCATCACTCCTTCTGTTGCGGTGCCTTCTGCACCAGTTGCGTCCATGCGGACGGGTTATCGATCACTCCGGGGACCACCAGAACGCCCTGTGCCGGGCCGCCCTCGTCCTGCGGCTGGTTCATCCGCTCTTTGTTGGCCGCCAGCAGGTTCGATGCCGGCACCAGCGCGTCATTGCCCAGCTTGGTCAACAGGCTGACGCCCTTCATGGCAGCCAAAGATTCAGGACTCAGCGGGTCCGCATCATCCACCCGGTTGACCTCGGCATTGGCCAGGGCGTGCAGGCGGTGCCCGGTCTTGGCTCCAAGCTCGGCCGCCGCGGCATAGCTGTTGCTGATGTTGCGCAGTTTGTCGGCCATATCCAGCGCGGCCGGTCGCTGCGAAGGCGTCAAAGATTCGAGCGCAGTTTGTGCGATTGCGATGGTTTGTGCGACTTCTCGTACTTTCGCACCATCTTGTTTGTGCGAACCGAACCTTTTGCGAATGCCGGCCTCACTGATTCCGAACTCGCGCCCCAATGCGCTTGCGGTTTCCCCTGCAAGTAATCGCTTCTCCAGGCGCGTCCACTGCGCATCTGTCAGCTTCGACGGTCTAGCCACGAACCACCTCCACCAGTTCCGGCAAAACCTGCACCACATCAAACGCCCTGTTCCTGGGCTGGCAGTACCTGCACACCAGCCATACCCGGTGCCCCCGGCGATACCCGCGATACCCCTCCACGATCGCCAGCATGCCCAGGGGGGTTTTGATCGTTGCCCCGATGGGGATTTCCTCGGCGTCCATTGACTTGCGGACGAACCGCAGGAGGCCGATCGGTGGCTTTGTGTTGATCGCTGCGGTCACTTGACACCCCTTTCCATGACACGGCGCCTGGCCATGTTGCCTTCGGTGTTGTTCAGTTGGCTGTTGTGCCACTTGCCGCAGATGGCGCACTTGTAGGCGGTCATTTCGGGGTTCTGGTACTTCTTCTGGCCCCTGATGGCGAAGTCCCGGGCCTCGTTGCGGTTGTCGAACTGGCGCTTCTTGAGGCACATCCGGTCGGCGTCCTGGCCGGTGATCGTTTTCCCGATGCGCTCGTAATGGGTGGTCATGGTGTGGCAACTGCCATCCTCCGGTTTGCGACTGCACCTCTGATCTGGTTGCGGGTCTTGACGATCCAGCGTTCGTACTCTCCGCGGCTGATGCTCGATCGCTGCAGGTCGTGGTACTCCGCAAGATCGCGCATGGCCTGAATGGCGGGACCGGATAGACCCATGCGCCCGGTGGCCTTGAATCGGTCATGGGCATCGGATAGCCCGGCCTGGGCGCGGTCGCAGGCTTCCAGAACCTCGGGGCCAATGCCGCCTCTTGACATGACCTCTGCAACATTGAGTAAATCCGCGAGGGATTTCCAGTCCTCCACCGTGGCCTGGCCTTTGGTGAATGACTCGATTGCGGACAGTTCCACTAGGCGAAGGCGGTCCAGAAGGTGGCCGGGCGTGATGCTGGCGCCATCGATCGCGTGCTGGATGGGGTTCACCAGGCCCCATACCTTGCGGACGCACTTCTTGCGGCTCATATTTCAAAATCCTTTACGCGCTTCGACCAAGGCGGC
>ERZ650304.1123-NODE-1123-length-10932-cov-11.626184_pt1 | contig 10932 bp, 8 predicted proteins | sample MGYA00376240_ERZ650304 | MGnify/ENA primary metagenome ERZ650304 (study PRJEB26733, sample SAMN07839271) | wastewater metagenome | biome: small river; feature: stream; material: water | place: USA: North Carolina | collected 2016-03-01 ...
AGCTTAAAAGCGTAACTACGCACTGGCTGAGGCATACATCTGCAACTATACAAGTTGACTCCGGCATTGATATTAGGATAGTGCAACGTAATCTCAGGCATTCTTCAATAGTTACTACCATGCAATATCAACACGTTGCACAAGATAAACAGTTTGATGAAACTGCTTTAAAGTTCAAAATCTAAACTCTTACTATTATAGACAAAACGCTGTGGATAAATTACCTAAAATTTTGGGCGATGCTCATTTTTTAGTGGGCATTCGCCTTAAATTCACGGGGCAATTTTGTCAAAAATAAGGGCAATCCCCAAAATAAATAGCAAAATCTCTAAGCAAAACAGCGCTATTATCCGCCCCATACTAACATACTTTTCATACTCTACAAAGTACAACACCCTTTGGATGTTGATAACTACCCAGTTGGCGGGGTTATCACCCCTAAAAATTAACCTGCGGTGCATTTAGTAAAAGGGGTTCGACGCGCTCACCCCTTTAAAACCCCATAAATTAATGTTAGTGCTAAACGTGTTTTAAACACCAATGCCATTTTATGCTGGGTTAATGGGTAATTAGAGCGTGATAATCTGATGTTTTTGCTAGACTAGCCCACGAAGTCAGTAGCTGCTTATAAAGGCGTTGGTAATTAGGGGGTAAACCCCCTCACCATTCCGCTATCGCTCCATTGCGTCGCCTATCGGCTCCTGCCCCCAGGTTTTGGTGTAATGTAAAATATACTAAATATGATATTTATTATATTGTGCATAAATATTATACGAGTGATACATAGGTTATTATGGTGATAGTGTTTTGGTGTAAAATCATGGAAGTTTTGCGTAAGTAAAACTAGACGTGTCGCCCTTAGTGGCTGGCAAGTCTAGCCGTTGAGGGCGATGTTTTGTAACTCTTTAGAGGAACAATCATTATGCTAACAGCGGTGATTGGTTTCTTCTTAATGAAAAAAGCCGGACTTGTATCGCTTAAAATAAAAGTTCGGCTTCAAATTGGGAAGAAACCCCGTGCTAAACGTCTTTAATAATTAGCACGGTGGTAGCCCTAGCTTGATGGTTTAGGGCTATCTCCTCAGCGTTATTATAGCACTTCTGTACACTTTGTCAAGTGTTTTTTGGCTCGACCACACGTGCTACCGTACTGATTAGGCTAAAACATAACAGCGTAGTATTGTAAATTGATTTAAACCACCACTTCTAAGATAGTACCTTTGTTAGTCAACACACCATTAATGCGCTTATGTACAATGTAGCCAGATGCTGAAACACTCAGCCCATGGGCGCCAATCCTAGGCATAATCTTTTCTAGGTTGTCTCGGTCGTAAAAGGTAAACCATGTACCATAATCATTAATAAATACTCTGCGGTATGATTTTGTAAATGGGAGTATTTTTGCATCAGCAATTGCAGAATCTCTAAAATTTATGCGCTCAACTATGATGATTTTTACCCAGTCACGGCGATTGATTATAGCCACAATAGGTACAAATAAGAAAAAAATTAGCAACATAAACAGCGCAGAATTTTGAATAAAAATCGCGCCAGCAATCAAGACTAAGAGCATAAGCAATGTTTTTAGTCCGTCACAATTTAGTCGTAATTTTAGCCATTCGATACCATAAATTAGCTGGTAAAATCTTATTTTCTGATCTGAATTTAGGCGTTTAAAAATTAATTTTGTGAAGTAGCATTTTATAAAATATGCGCAAAATATCCAATATGGGCTAAAAATTTTCTTAATGAGCCGGATAATTTTTTGCGGAATTTTGAAATAATACACGCTTAGGTTTATCACGATAATTAAAATTGTTACCGCAATCTGAATTGTCAAATGCTGCATACTACTTCACACCAGGGTTTTATAATTATCATATTATAAAGCTCATAATTATTACTCTTTTGTTGTCTAAACTTACTCAAGAATTAGCTAGGTTAACCCGCAAGTTTGTGCGCTGATTAGTAAAGTTTGTCATTATTTTTTCATTCTGGTTAAAGTTAGCCAAGTTAACCATCAGGTTTGTGCGCTGATTAGCAAAGGCTGCCATTGTTTTTTCAATCAAGTTAAAAATAGAATTTTGAAATACCTCATTGATACCAATACGGCGCAACTTAGGTAAACTCACTGGTAAATTATGTAAATGATGGAGGCGTTTTGAAAATACTTTGTCTGCAGCTAACGTCTTTTTGTAGCAGCTAATAAATTCTTTTCTTATGCCTATATAATCTTGACGAACTCCATTAAATGGTACTAGCCAAGACATTTTATAGCAAATTTGACTAACTTTATTCCAGTTTCTATGCTGCAAAGCCTCTTCAAAATCTTGGAGCAAATTCCGTTTATATTCACTTGAAAGCTGTAATGTCCACACTTCATTTTTAAGGATATCTTGATCTTTTATAAACTCATATCTGGAGTTATTTACTTGAATAATCTCATAGTTATCAATCTTAATTCCATGCTTTCTCATCCTTGCATCTGAGTATGTTTCACGTTCAAAAAATAAATGCTTGCTATTTCCTTTCTTACCTTTTCGCGCCATTAGTATATAAAAGAAATTAACATAATCAACTCGAAGCAACTTAATTTGTACGGTAACTTGATCAAGTTCATGACGACGAGTGCGGTCTAAACTAGTCTCAGTTATTGAGTAATAGTCATCAAATTTTGTTAAAACGCTAGCTAAATTTTCTAGAGTGACAGAGCCAGTTTTATAGTAAAAATAATCATCAGTTAATGAAGCTGTAATTGATTTAACAAATGCAATTAATGATAAGTATGCAGATAAATTATAAATCTCTGAAATTTTTTTTTGATATTTATTCATTTTTAGCCCATAAGTTTATTTAAAAAATGTTAACGTGATTAGTATAATTATCACTAAGCAGATTATAAAATTCATAAATTATTACTCTTTTATTGTCTAAATTTACTTAAGATTAGCTAAGTTTGCCATTAGTTTTTTGCGCTGATTGAGTATGGAATTCTCAAAATTAATTGATTGCAGTAACTCTGATACTTCAATTTCATTATTCCGAGTTCGTGACAAGATTGGTAATTTTTCTGGTAGATTATAAAAATCATGGAGCTGTTTTGATAGTACCTTATCTGCAGCTGCAAATTTTTTGTAAGTCCTCATAAATTCTTTTCTTATGGCTACATAATCTTGACGGACACCACTAAAAGGTACTAACCCAGATAATTTATAACAAATTTGTCTGATATTATTCCAGTTCCTAAGTTGCAAAGCATCATTAAAATTTCGGAGTAAAGTTCGCTTATATTCATCTGTAATTTGTAATGTCCACACTCCATTTTTAGGCAAAACTGGGATGATGTCCTGCTCTTTTTCAAACTCATATCCAGGCTTATTTACACGGACAAGTTGATAATTATCAAGCTTAATCCTGTGTTGTTTCTTTCGTGCATCCGAGAACGTTTCGCGTTCAAAAAATAAATGCTTGCTATTTCCTTTCTTGCCTTTTCGTGCCATAAGTACATAAAAAATACATTCGTGATTTACTCGAAGCAACTTAATTTGTACGGTAACTTGATTAAGTTCATGGCGACGTGTACGGTCTAAACTGGTCTCCGTTATTGAGTAATAATCATCAAATTTTGTTAAAACTCTAACCAAGTTTTCTGGAGTTAGTGAGCCAGTTTTATAGTAAAAATAATTAGCAGTTAATGAATGGATGATTGATTTAGCGAATGCAACCAGCGATATGTGAGCAGATAAATTATAAACTTTTGAATTATTTTCTTGATATTTATTCACTTTTGGCAGTCCTTGCGATTAATAAAATTTTTAAATTATTAGATATTTTATGTTTTCGTGAAAATAAAAGAGTAAACGAAACTGCATATTTTTTGAAAATGTACCAATTTACTAAAAAGTTGATAATTACAGAGGATGGAGCGCTAGGATAGTCAGGTTTTGATATTAATTGAAAACGTGTATATAAGGTTCCTAAAAAATATGCAAAACCGCACACGCTTTTTTAGAGCCTGTAAATTATAATCTTGTCAACAATGATTACCGCAGATGAAAGGAGTTATTAAGCGGATCCAACTGACTGCCACTCAGTATAATTTTTACCAAAACTTTACTCACGCAGTCGGAAGGAGTCGCCAACTCCCGAAGCTGCATTACATTGCCGACAACTCAAACCGCCAGTTTGTAGTTGTTCCTTAAGCCAAAGCGCAGTACCGTGAAGAATGGTTCGCTGCGCTATGAGTGGGGCTGGGGTTTCAAACCCTCATCTATCCACATCCCAAAACAATCAATGTACCAAAAAGTGTACAGGTTGGATGACCGTGAGCCGGCAGGCGTAGTAATACGCTGGCTACACAAGAACTATGAACAATAAAATTGTTCCTCTGGTTGATGTAGCTTAATCGTGAAAGTAAAGGGTGCGAACCACGACTGAAACGATGAGCCTGTTACAACTAAAGTGGTGACAAAGGACAACCATGTGGGGAAACCCTAAAGGACGTTCTGCGAGCTGGCAAGCTTGCTAATCCACCTCCCAATGTAGAGCAATCTATATGATGGAGCCGCACATTCAAGGCTGCTGAGGCGTTCCGAAAGGGCGCAGGGGTATGAGATGGTCGAAAGGCTGTTGGATTACTTGGTACCAGCAAAAAACCGCGCAGAGTCGCGGAATAATGTTGGATCGCTGGACATAGTTTAAGAATGTACGTGGAAGTGTTTGACTTTCTATGCGGGAAAATACAGATGTGTCCGTGCTGATAAGGCTAGCGACAACTTGATACGATATCCAAGCTGGTATGGGGGTGACTTTTTCAGGAACCTTATAACCCACATATCTACCTTAAATGGTAAAGTGAAAGTATCGCAAGACGGCAAACAGTGTATTTAAAGCAGTTGTAACTATGCGGGGAAGCGCTAAGGATTTGATTAACTCATGATGGCAGGTGTTAGCACAGGCTAACCAATAAGTGAGCGAAGCTTAATGCTCTGCATTAAACAAATCTATGCGTGGTAGATTCGGTGAAGTCGTAAGACTAAGTAGGTTCAGAAACGGCAGACTATTTTTACTTGGGTGGTACCAAGTATTAGGTCGGAAACTGATAGCGATTATGTGACAACGCGAAGCATATCGTGAACGAAAACCGAAGGTGGAACTACAGCAGTTATAAACCTAGTTTGGCGACTAGACTTTATGGTTGTAGTACGGGAATTTGCTAGGCTCATGTTTAGCAGATTGGCAATGTAAGTGATTTGAGTAAAGTTGATTCTAGGTGGCACTAGTATTAAAAATCACTTCAAAAAAATCCCATCAGACTGGATATGATGTGGGCGGGCATATTTTTAGCCTTATTGAGATTGTAAAATTTCAAACTGAAATGCTGAAATGCATTTTAGAATAGGATAGAAGTATCTACCGTACATGTTGTATCTATCATTACTTAACTAGGGGGCGATTATGCTCACCTAGTGAGTAGCATCGTTCCTATTTCAGGAATAATCTATGATAGTACAAATTAAAGCATCTGCAAAGATGATTATGTAACTTTGTTCGTACATCGATGGCGGTTATTATTGCTAATGCAAGCGGTGATAATTGTACAGATGTAAATAATGTTAAGATGCTCCGGCATTTTACCTAAATGCATTAATGAGTAATCAGAATGTCATTTATGGGACAGAGATCACATAAGATCTCATTTTAAGAGAGCTTTTGCTTTCGTAATCTACGAGCTACATGAATAGCTCTGTATTAACAACTATTAAGGACGCCTGAGTGCGTCCTTTTTTCTTTAGTAGTTGATTATGAAAGAAAATTGAGGTGATATTTTGCTTTAGGTCGATACTAGAAAATATATGCAAATGAGAATATGAATTATGAATTATGTAAACGTAAAATACTATGCAGTATTAATAGAAAAACCTGACGTCATTGGGCGGGAACCCTAGCCAGGCTTTACAAGATTTAACGGGGTAATTGTATGTGAAAAACCATAAATTTGTCAAATTTATAATTAATAAATGGGGATATAAGATGGGTGAATTAATAGAAAAAAGCAGAAATTTACGCCGACTCCTGTGGGGTGCATTAATTTGCTTTACCATTTTAATGCCTTTGGCTTGGGGTATTGCTGTTTGGATTTCAAAGCACTAAACATTAAGCTAGAAATAAGAAAACCTGACTTTACAGGGTTGGCGCCCTAGTCAGGTTTGATTTAATCCGAGGAAATTATACATGATACTTTGGTCTAAAGTCAATAGGTGGTTTTATATGTGTTTAAAATTAATAGCTAAGTCTAAAGCATTATTAGCCATAATTTGGGGAATGTTAACTATATTACTGATAAAGTATCTACCCCCATTATTGCTAGCTATTAAGGCTTTTATGCAGTGAATGATTTAGTAACCAGGTCAATTTATTTATCCCGGTTACGTCCGGGTTAAATAAATCGACCCGCCAACCAACGGGCGGCAGTTTTTGATTTGATAATTGTTGGTATTTGAGATACAATTTAGTGTTATACGCAATTTAAAGGTGTATAGATGAAATTGTTACACGTGGGAATATCTCGGGTTGAGAGACGTATTAAAACAGGCTCAGATGAGCCAAAAATCTTCTTTAAATCGTGCAAAGCAATGGGCGCAGTTCTTAGTGATTATAATTTAAAGATTTTAGAACTTATTGAGCGATATTCGCCACCGAGTATTAAAGCTCTAGCTAAACTAAGTGGTCGAACACCTGCGAATGTGAGCCAAACGCTACAGCTTTTTATACTGTACGATATTATTGAAATTAAGCGAGAAAAAACCTGTAAGCGTCCACTGTTGAGAGAGTGCCATTTTACGACAGGGCGGAGGTCTGCACGCTCCGCAAATAATATTGGAATTGTTGAATGGTTGTATTAGTCTGACTAGTCAAAATTTTTGACTAGTTAAAAAAGCTGATCGTAATTTTCAACCAGCTTTTCCATTTATTTGTTGTTGTATTTTGCTATTTTTGTGTGAGTGGTTATTCTACCATTTGCGCCAGAAATTAGTCATGGAGAAAGACATACGACCACAGCCATCGTCATCATTATTAGACTTAGTCCGATACATGCCGTTAGTTTCTTTATCAAACTTATTAGATTTATAGATGCATACAATAAAATAAATAATGGCAGCAAACATACCAACTAGCATTAACCCATCCATAATACACCTCTAAAACGTAGTTTTATTTAACACCTAATTATACCATAACATAATGATAGCATTTATTTTTTATCGGTATATTCTGGGTATCCAGATTTTCCGGTCGTACCATCTTTATTTTCCATATTTTTGACTGCTCTTTCTTGCATTCTTTTTATCGGACCTTTGAGTGGTTCAGTTGGTCCATCCGTGATGCTTCTAACTGCACTAGTGGTTGAATCGTAGATATTTTCGCCCATAGCCTGAGATTTGTTATTATCGTACTTACTTGCCTGTGTACTACGTTTTTGGTTGATATTGTTTTGATCTGTAGTTATAGTTTGCTCTTCTTGATTAATTCCATCTATAGCTATTGAAGTATATCTATCTATATTACCTCTATTTCTGTATTTGCTTGCTAAGCCTGATATGGTTTTTTTAGTACCTGCTATATCTACGCTTTGAACACTGTAATCTGTCTTATCACCCAGTATTTGAGGTACAAATTTTTCCTCAGCAAATTTTTGAGCCAATTGGTTAAACTTGCCTAAGTCATGAGCTTGCATGTCATTAATCTCTTGTGCACTCATTCCCTGTGCCATTAGGTCTTGAACAAATGCATTATCGCCACTTGTTTTAATGGTATCGCCCATTGAACTAAGTTTAGTTTGTGCTCTGCTCACGCTTAATGCTGCGCTTGAAGTTTCAGATGAACTTTGCGCTAGTCCTTGAGATGATTTAAAGCCATCGCCGACAATATTGTCAGTTGTTAGATTATGTTTGTTGGCATAATCATTGTACTTGTCTAAAGCTTGCTTATAACCCTGTGCTGCTTTTGACATCATCTTACCTTCTGCCCCAAATTGTGTATCTACACCAAAACCAAATGCTGATAATTCAGCTTTAGCTACAGCTTGAGCTTTTACAGCTACATCAGCTGCAAGCTCAGAACCCCTATTATAAACATTACTATTCTTACCACCATCTCCGCTAGTGCTGGAGTGTCCACCGCTAGTATTGATTGCTGCATTGTGCATTGACTCAGCGACTTTGTTCCATTGTTGCGATTCCTGTCCAGCTCTCTGCCTTACTGATTGAGTCATGTTTGAAATTTGATTTTGTGCACTCTTAGCATAATCAATTGATGAAGCAATTTTGTTATCCATAGCGCGAGATTGTACGGTTTTGTATCCGCCAATGTCAGTTTCTGTTCCTGTTCTGCCAATATCGCGTTTTGTCTCCATGCCTGTGGTGCTCTCTCCAGCTGTATTGCTATTTCTAACACTTACTCGGTTAATATCCATACTTCCTAACTGTTCCTGTTTTCCGACAGTTTCAGCCGTATTATTTACTGAACCAACTAATGCACTAGCACCGCTCATTATGGCAGAGCCAGCACGCTGCAAGAACACCCAGGACAATATCGGTACTAAGGTTGATAGATAGCCCGCTGTGGCAACAACACCGCCATTAAGATCACCAATTTGGTAAAAGTTACTCATTGTAAAACCAGAGTATTGGAGTGCTAAAGCCTGGCTCTTGCTTGTGGCATATACGGATATAATTGAGTTTAGGATTGCATAGAGCACGGGCCAGGTTTGTAGCCAAAATAGAACCTTGATATATTCTATTATTACACTAAAGCCAACAGGTAATAAAAAGATGAAACATAAAAGCGGCCAGATTGCGTAAACAATGGATTCTGCTACAATATGTAACCATACTAAGGAAACAGATGCAAACTGGCTGCCTTGCTTCCATGCACTTACTTGCTGATATTGAGCTTGTGCTTGCGATAATGAATCAGCTAATGCAGCATCTCCATATTGCACAGCTTGTGCCGATACTGAATCATAAATTGCATTAATCATCATACCTTGTTTTAATGATGATGCGGAAGCATCTGTTGCTTGCTTGATAAATGCATTATCTAAATCTCCAACCATTTGTTCGGATAAATTAGCTTTTTTTAAAATCAAGATGCTATCTGGTTCCCATTGTTTAATCATTGCATCTCTTAGCTCGAAACAGGTTAAGGTTCCTTGATCTGTATAGACGTATCGATTTTTTAACCAGTTGCTATTAAGGCTAGTTATTGATGCTGAATAACTCGGAGTGCTAAAAAATGCCTCTTTAGTTAACCCGCTATTTTTAACATTGAATTTTGTAACTGCAGGAACTAAGCACTCAATGATGAATGGCTTAACATAATTGTTCATTGTCATATTATCAAACTTAGCTATTTTGGGTAACGTGTTATAGTATCGGGAGCCAAATGCGATACCATTACCACTATAGGACTCAACCGGATTCATACCACCACCTAGAACGTTCTCATATAGATTAGTAAATCCATAGCCAATCGAAGAAGTGAACCAGCCAAAGACACTTAATGCCCAAGGTGCACCAGTTACAACAAAGGTTTTTTTATTGGTTAAATCTTCAATACGTAAGTCTACTTTAGGCACAATAATAACTAGCCAAATCATTGCAAAGCGTAGAAACCAAGTCCAATCGAGAGCACCAGGCGAACCATCTCGACCTCGTGATGCAAAACTACCAAGCGCTATTGAAATTACGCCAAGAAGCCCCGCAATCCGCCCAATCCAGAGCATTTCATTATGTTTGTTAAAGTCAAATAGTATAGAAAGAGATTCAAAGATGCTGTTAAGATAATCACCAGCGCCAAAAGAGTAGATTATTGGTTGAAATGCCATGGCAGTGTTCCATAAAATTTAGAGTTGTTTTATCTGATAGGATCTACACCAGACAATTCACGGACATTGTCCGTAAGTTGTCCTGGGATAAATAGTTCTACAGTCGAATGCGGATTAGGGGTAAAATAACCTAGTTTGTAAGTCCGATTATTTTGTGGAATTATTGCTAAAGAATTAGAACCTTTAAAGTATTGCTCTAATTTTTCCGGTAACTTGTTCAGGTTTAATATTTTTGCTACTTCGATTACATCGTCTCTTGACATTACTTCATAACCAAGTTGCTGAAATTTAAATGATATTTTATTATAGACATGTCCTCGTACTGTTCCCTCAGCAATATATAGAATTTCTGCAATTTGGAATGTCGAAAGCCCTAGAATTAATAAAAATAATATTGCTTTTTCCTGCTCAGTTATTTTTACTTTAAAACGAGAAAAATGTTTTGTAATTGGTCGTTTTTGTTTTTGTTTTAATTTAAAAATAGATTGAACATCAATATTTACCTGATTATACTGCTCTACGAGTATATAAATCTGATTCTCTATCATTATCGGAATTTTGCGCCAGATTAAAAATTCCAGCTCATTATTTACTAGCCAAGTCTCATTTACTATCATGCTATCGTGTTGCAGTACTACACTATCTAGTTTCGCTATGTCTTTAATGTCTGAAAATAATGTATATTGTTGATTTAAGTTACTTCCTATATTAAGATACAACATATCAATTGCAGTGCTGGTAACGCTAATAACTTCTTGCTCTTGTGATTTTAAATAAGCTAACTCACCACTAAAATAACGAATGTTAAACCATGCTTGAAATATTGCGAATGTTTCAAATTGTCTCATGATATGCCTCAACCCAAATGCTTAAATAACTGAATGAACAATGACTCAATACTGCATGATGAATACTCAGTACAACGATTTGTCATAAACTCCCAGAATAGAAAACAAACGTAATCCCAACTTGGGGCATTTTTGACTATAACTCTTCCAGGAACGCGCAACTGCTCATACAGGTCTCGTAATTCAGCAGGAAGCC
>ERZ650304.1124-NODE-1124-length-10928-cov-27.783225_pt1 | contig 10928 bp, 19 predicted proteins | sample MGYA00376240_ERZ650304 | MGnify/ENA primary metagenome ERZ650304 (study PRJEB26733, sample SAMN07839271) | wastewater metagenome | biome: small river; feature: stream; material: water | place: USA: North Carolina | collected 2016-03-01 ...
GCAGTCGTATCGCATCTTTTCGACAGCATAGGGTGCAGCCGTTGCAGGGTACTTTGGTCATAGCATTTCACTCCGTTAATTGGTCATAACAAGTCGTTGCATCGGACAAGCCTCTGAACTCGGTGTTATATGCCAAATGGCGCTTCCCCCGAAGGTTGATGGAAACTTGCAGTTGTAAATTGCACAATGCCACGTGGAATACAGTGTTGCCGCCTGTATTGCTCGCCCACAGGAACCCAATAGCGAATATCAGGAAGTGCGAACTGGTTATAGGCTCTGCCTTAAAGCTGAATCCGATGTAATCACTCATGGCGTGGCTCCTTCTCTTCCAGATCTGCTGATGGGCGGATAACCAAGCTGTCTTTCCAGTCGCACGTTCCTTTTACAAACGATTGAAAAACTTCAGCGTCTGTCCACGGGTGGTCTGTTTCCCACTTGTCCACATAAGCTTCTGGTATTTTAGTATAAATAAAGCTATCGCCATCACTATCTGTCGCTAACGCCACATATTCGGGTGCTACATGCTCCCAGTCGATGGATGGTTTTGTTAGAGCTATCCGGTATTCCCAATCCTTATGCCATGAGGGATTCCAGCAAATCGCCCACTCTTCGTGTGTGGGACAGGTACCTTTAAGGGCTCGTCCTTCTACTCTTGCTCCGTCTACCCAAGCATGGGCTATTGCTCTGTGTTTTTCAGGTATGCTCATTTTTGTTTCCCCAATTTTTTGGTTTCTTCTGCCATGACAATGCGCCAGCCTTCTTCGGCCTTGTCACGGGGTATCGCGACCAACAAATAAACAGGGTCGGTCTGGATGCTGGTACGGTCGATGTGACCGAGAAGCTGCTTTAAGAATGCGGTGCTGGTCATGCTTCTACCTCCATCAACGCAAGCGGCTCTTGCCGGTTTGCGTCTCGACAACACCTTGCAAACTCTCAAGCTCTTTCTGCTGCGTAGTCAGCCGATTCTCTAAACGCATGACATAGGCATGGACTTCATCTCTCGACTCTTCGGCAAGGACACGCCTCTTCTGCTCGTACAGATACATCTGTTTCCAGCCGGATTCGTTGTGCGATTTGATTAAATAACCAAAGAAAAAACCGGAGAGGCCAATGATGATGGATAGGGTGACTATTTCGATCATGGTCTTTCCTCAAAACGGAATAGATTCGTAGGCGAGCAGTAGCCGGTCGGCTTCAGCTTCACTGATGCCGAAGTGCGAGGCGACCAGCAGGCGAATTTGTGCGTTAACTGAAAAACTGTTTTCGGTTGCCACGGAAGCGGCAGCAGTCGGAGCAGGTGCAACTTGGGCGCTTCCCGCTTGTGGTTTCGCTGCTGTCTTTTCTGCGGCAAGACGGGCTTCTTCCTCTGCTTTTGCTTTGCGTTCAGCGGCCTCAATGACGGCTTTTGCTTCACGCTCGGCTTTGGCCGTGGCTTCTGCCTCGATACGTTGACGCTCTTGCTCGATGCGGCGGGCTTCGGACTGCTTGTGGTCGGCAACACGCTTCTCAACAATCATTTCCAGCGTTTCTTTTTCCTTGTAAACAAGCTCTTGCTTGTCAGCGAACAGGAATGCGTAATCAGGAAGGCTGTTGAGCATGTCGAGATTGTCACGGACACGACCTGCCGTGATTGATGCCAGGTTATTGACCTCAATCAGCGTGGCCGCCAGCTTGTTGTCGATGCTGGACAGGCTGGACAGCCCCTTGATGGCTCCGGCAAAATCGGGTTGTTCGACGCGCAGAACGATACCAGGCACATCGCCTTGCAGTTTGCCGACGTGCGCCGCAAACGACTGTTTTGCGGCAGTGATTTTTTCCATTTTGCGGTTTTCCTTTTCCGCCTTGACCAGCTTTTCAGTCCGTAGGCGCGTGGTTCGCGCCAGCTCTGACAGGTCGGCAACCATGCGGCGCATCTGCTCAACATCGGATATTTGCGCCAGCGCGCTTTCTTCAGCGGCTTTTAGCGCGTCCTCGGCTTTCTTGAGTGACTTGCAGGCCGCTTCTGCGTCGGCAAAGTCTTGATCAGTTTCGGGGCGCGTGGGAATGCGGGCGACAAACTCTTTCAGGGCTTCGCCAAAAATATCCAGATTGCCAGCCACAGCCAGCGAGCCTTGCACCTGTACGACTACAGCAGGCAGGGATTCCGTTGGGGTCGCAACGGCCTTGACCGTGGTTGGCTCTGGCACATAGGCTGCGACATCCTCATCAAATTGTTGCCAACCCATCACTAAGCACTCTTCTGCACCGACATCGCGCTCAACCCATAAATGCGCCGTGCCAGCCTCAGTGCCATCGGACAGCATGTATAGGATGCGCTCTGCGCCGCTGACCGCGAATTGCTGCACTACTTGCCAGTAGTCTGTATCAGGCAACTTGCCGTCAGCAACCATTGCGGCTTTGTCTTTGTTAAAAGACTTGCACTCCCAAGCAACATCGCCGCTCATAGTGATGCCGTCGAAGCTGGCCGACAAATATCCGTCATCGCTGATACCGGTAACGGGGAACAAGTCGTCGCCGATGATTCGCTCGGCAATCGGGCGAGCCGCTGCTTCAATGGCGTGACCACGGTCAAATAAGGCTTGCGTCTCTGCCGATATTTCTGGCGTGATGCCGGTTGCCTTTTCTGTCAGCAACTGTTGGCGGGTTTTGTAATTTGATGCGCCCATCATGGCTGGCGCGTCACTAGCGTTGCGGCTGTTTTTTCGGTGAGCGAGCCACTCAGGGCTGCCTTGTTGCAGGTTGATTGTTTTCATTTTTAATTCTCAGAATGGCGCGTCATCAAGTGAAGGGCTGTCAGTCACAGCAGACTCAAGCGCGAGGATTGCCTCAACCTGGTCTGTTGTTAGCGTGTATTTGCTCTGCAAAAAAGCGACAACCTCCTGTGCTGGCTTGCCTGCCTCGATGCGCTCTTTGTAAGCCGGTAGCTTTGCCTCAAAGCTGGATTGCTCAAAGGCGGGCAGGGCAGTAGGCTCAATTACAACCGCTTTTACTGGTCGCTCTTGCTGAGCCTCATTGATGCGCTGCGCTTCGTCCTCGTCGTAAATACCGGTAAAACCAAAGGCGATGCGAGCGCACTGAATCATGGCCTTGTGGCGCAGCATTCTTTTTGGGTGGGACTGCCAAGGCCCTGCACCGCGCTTACATTCAGCCATGTATTCCGTGATACGTATTGGCCGCGAGCGGTCTTTACGGTAGATGATGCAAGTGCAAGATTCGTCGTCTTGCTCAAAATCCATCCCGTCGAATTGCGGGTGGCTGTTGATGATTCGCGCCCAGCCATCAACACCGACGATAGGGACTATTCCATTGCTCTTGTCGGGGAAGGCGTAAATCTCCTTAGTCCATGGGTTCAGGCTGTACTGGTTCGCCACCACCAGTAAGGCGGTCATTTGGGCATCTGTGACCTGCCCCTTAAAGGCGGTGGCTTTCAGTGTGTTGTAAAGTTCAACACCGTTCGCTCCCATGCCAAGAGTTGTTGATAATTTATTAGTCAGTTCTACGAGTGCGTTGTTACTCATATCAGCCTCTTTTGTTATTGATTCTGACAACCCACCGCCCCTTAATCCGGGCAACAGGGCACTTCATTTCCCAAGCCAGCGCAAAGGCGGCTTGGCTGTTTATGCAGTAAATCATCTCGCCTTCTCGAACTCTTTTTCAGCCAGTTGCTCGGCCTGCCATTCAGCACGTCTAGCGCGAGCTGAGTCCATGAGGTCGGCTATCTTCTCTGCCGCTTTTAGCATCGCCCCGCTGTTGATTAAGGCCGTGATTTCTTCGCGGTATTTTTCTTCGGCTCGTTCAACTCCGCAGTAGAGGTCGTCAGCCTCGAAAGGGGCGGCTTCAATTTCAGCCGTTAATTCCTCGATACGAGCGTAGAATGCCTCGTCTAGTGCTTGCTCCCGCTCTTCGCGGGCAGTTAGACCTGCGTCATATCCGATCATTACTCAACTCCTAAAACCTTGATTTCAAGCTGGCCGTCATAGCCAGTTTGACCCCACTTTTTTGCCATGCGTTTTGCTTGCGTGGCAGTCACTGGCTCTGCGTTCAGGTATTTTGTGGACGATAGCCACTCCTCGCGCTCAGACTTTGTGGCAAATGCGATAATCTCTTTCGAGTTTGCAAAGCCAGATGAGTATTCGTTTTTTACAGTCCAGTCATTGATTGCGTAGTACATTTTTATTCATCCTCTTCAAGATTGCCTTGTGATGCGCATATACTATCACCATTTTATTGTTTGTATATAACTATTTGTGACTAGATAGTCGCGGATTACAAGCAGTCTATAACAGGAGCTATAATAAGCTATATACTTGCTGCTGATTGTATTATATGCTAGAGGCAGACTATTTTTATTCTGAGGCAAGAAATGCGTACTTTTGAGGAAATTTTAACCCAAGCCCGAAGATACAAACGCGAGGAAATCGCGTATTTGTCAGGGGTTTCACTTGGCTCCGTCTGCTCTATCATGTCGGGGCGGAACAATAACCCGACTATAAAAACCGTCCAAAAGCTGGACAAATTCTTGGATGACATGGCAAAAAAGGAAGCTGAAAATGCTGGTTGAAATGCCGGACTTAGCAACATAAAATGCAGATTGCCGCCACCCGTGGGAGTCATGACCTGCGGGCAGAGTTCGCCCTTTCTCGTGGCGGCAATCTCAACAAAAAGAGGGAAAGGAGCATCAAAGATGAACTACTACCCATTCCATGTCGGGGATTACGCATCCCACACGGCCCACCTAGAGCCGATGGAGGACTTGGCCTACCGGCGCATGTTGGATGCCTACTACCTGCGCGAGGAGCCGCTCCCAGCCGAGCCTGCTGATGTGGCGCGCCTGATCCGCATGCGTCAGAACATGGCCGAGGTAGAGGCTGTGCTGCGCGAGTTCTTCACCCTGTCTAGCGACGGCTGGCGTCATTCCCGCTGCGACGAGGAGATCGAGCGCATGCAGGACAAGCAAGCGAAGGCTCGCGCATCTGCCACTGCATCGGTGAACGCTCGCAGAGCGAAGGCACATCCGACGCTTAACGATGGCTCAACGTCCGCTCAACGTCCGTTAAGCGAGCGTTCAGCGGACGTTGAGCTACCAACACCAACACCAACACCAACACCAATAATAAATAATAATACGTCGGCGGTGCCGACAAGTAATCAATCCGAGGACGAAACATGCGAGCTTGAAAAAACAAAGCGCTTGCGACACGCTGCGCTAAAAATAAAAGACCTAGTGACACTAGGAGTCAGCGAGCAAGTCGCCAGAGATTTCCTAGCAGCCCGAAAAACAAAATTCACGGAAACCGCTCTAGCCGGTTTTCAGCGCGAGGCCGCCAAAGCGAGAATTACGATTGAGCAAGCACTAGCAACGGCGACCGAGCGAGGATGGCAGGGGTTCAAAGCGGATTGGGTTGACAAAAAAACCAAACGACACACAGGCTTTGACGACATAGATTACAGCGCAGGGGTGCCCGAAGATGGCAGATTTTGAGATTGAGGCGTACAGCGGGACTTGTAAGACGCACGGCAATTTTTCAGGCGAGTCAATCGCAATCTTAGGAAAAAAAATAAAACGCGGCTGCCCTGAGTGCATCCAGCAAGAGGCCGATGAAGCGAAGGCGCGGGAGGCCGAGGAGGCAAAACGAGAGGTGGAAATCCGAGCCTATGAATCACAAAAACGGATTGAGCTTTCAGGAGTGCCAGCAAGGTTTGCGAACAAGTCGCTTGATACTTTCGTCATCACGAACGACGGCCAAGAGCTTGCGCTAGAATCTTGTCGTCGATTAGTACAGGCCATCAAGCAGGCTGAGAAAGCCCCTAATCTTGTTTTTATCGGCAAGCCCGGCACAGGTAAAACGCATTTGTCATGCGGAGTCATCCGCGAGTTGTACATGACTAAAAGAGTCCGCCGGATCGACTTGCCCGATTTAATCAGAGAGATAAGATCCACTTGGCACAAGAAATCCGAGCGCACAGAATCTGAAGTGCTGGATTTTTACGGCAAAATTGACTTGCTCATCATCGAAGAAATCGGCACAGGGGCGGGGAGTGATGACGAAAAAGCGCGTATTTTTCAGGTTATCAACCGCCGCTATGAAGCCATGCTGCCGACCGTAATCATCAGCAATCTAGACATCAAGACTCTACGCGAGGAAATCGGAGAGCGAGTGCTAGATAGGCTGCGAGAAGGCGACAGGGCGTTGCTGACGTTTGACTGGCCGTCCATGCGGGGGTCGGTATGAATCCAGAAATAATTATCCAGTGGCCGGACAAAAAACTAAGCCCAAATGTGAGGGCGCACTGGGCGACAAAGTCAAAGGCCAAGGCGATGGCAAGGCGGACTGCCTTCGCGCTGGCACTAGAAGCAGGCTGGCGCACCGCATGGCCAGAGGGTCGGCTACACGTCTGGATTGATGGCTATCCACCCGACAAACGCAAGCGCGACCATGATAACTTTTTAGCCAGCCTGAAGGCAGCGCTTGATGGCATCGCGCAAGCCATGCAAGTGGATGACTCGCGTTTTGTGCCTCATCCGTTCATCAAGGATGAGACGAAACCAAAAGGCGAAGTGAGAATCAGGATTACAGGGAGCGCAGGAAGCAATGACAAGTAGCCACTGCCAGCACTGCAAAGACGGCCTTGCGCCCCAGCCAGACCATGTGCAGCGCGTAGGACGTGCGCACTACGTCTGCCGCGAGTGCGGTAGAGATGTGACACTGGTACTTACGCAGATTCTGCGGATGGATGAGTAGTTTGCCAAATAAAAAAGAGCTAGAAAAAAAACAATTCAATCGATATAATAACAGCGCGGCACCGAGGCATCGGGAGTGAGTTGGTAGCCACTCAGCCGCACCTTTCATTGCTACCACCTAACTACCAAGGACTACGAATGAAAGTCATCAATCAAGTCTCAAAAGAAAATTACACAATTTATCACGCCGATACTGTCGATGTGGCCAGAGGTCTTCCGGACTCATCGGTAGGGTTTTCTATTTTTTCGCCTCCATTTGAGACGCTGTTCACTTACTCGAACAGCCCCAGAGATATGGGAAACGCAAGCGACAGCGCAGACTTTTGGCAGCAATATAAATTTTTAATAAAAGAGCAGCATCGAGTCATGAAGCCCGGCAGGCTTATTGCGATTCACTGCATGAATCTACCGACAAGCAAACAGAATCATGGATATATCGGCATCAGAGATTTTCGAGGCGAAATAATACGAGCGTATCAAGATGCAGGCTTTGTCTTTCACTCAGAAGTATGCATCTGGAAAGACCCCGTAGTGGCCATGCAACGAACAAAGGCGCTAGGGCTTCTGCATAAAACGATTTGCAAGGACTCAAGCATGAGTCGGCAAGGCATCCCTGATTATTTGGTCATAATGCGAAAACTAGGAGCGAATGAATCGCCGATACATGGCGTAATAACGCATTATGTCGGAGACAATCCGCCAGCAAATTTTCGCCCAATTGAATACAACGACAACCGAACGGCATGGGTTGTTGCAAATGAAAATGCAACTCCAATTGATATTTGGCAGAGGTATGCATCGCCGGTATGGATGGATATAAATCAAACAGACACGTTAAATTACAGAGAAGGGCGCGACCAAGACGACGAAAGACATATATGCCCGCTACAGCTAGATGTGATTGAACGAGCCATCCAGCTATGGTCGATGCCGGGTGATGTAGTGTGGTCGCCATTTTTAGGGATCGGCAGCGAGGGATATATCGCGTTAAAGATGGGGAGAAAGTTTATCGGAGCGGAGCTAAAAGAATCCTATTTTAATTTAGCATGCAGAAATCTAGATAATGCAGATTCTTCGCAATACGATATGTTTGGAGATAATTAAAATGGAATATAATGAATTTATCGCCAAACGAGAATACAAAACAATAGACGCAGGATTTGAGCCGAATCAATCACAATACCCTGCCGCCATGTTCGACCACCAAAGAGCAGTAGTTACTTGGGCGTGTAAAAGAGGACGTGCAGGCGTATTTATGGATACCGGACTAGGCAAAACAATAACGCAGCTAACATGGGCTGATCAGGTTCAGCGACATACAGGCGGATTTGTTTTGATTCTCGCCCCACTAGCGGTTGCGCATCAGACAGAGAGAGAGGCTGAAAAATTTGGAATAAATGCAAGTGTTGCTTCATCAGAAGATGAAGTGACCAGCGAAGGAATATACATTACAAATTATGAAAAACTGCATCACTTTAATCCAGAAACATGGGCAGGAATTGTGCTGGATGAAAGCAGCATACTAAAAGGAATGAATGGAAAAGTGAGAGATCAAATAACGGAATTTTTCAAAAATACGCCGTATAAACTCAGCTGCACAGCAACCCCAAGCCCTAATGACTTCGTAGAAATGGGAACTCAGTCAGAGTTTCTAGGAATCATGAGTCAGCTAGAGATGTTGGCAATGTTTTTTATTCACGACACATCAGGAACAACCGCTGATTGGAGATTAAAAGGGCATGGCAAGCAAAAATTTTGGGAGTGGCTATCAACATGGGCTGTTTTTATGCAAAGCCCGAAAGACATAGGATTCGATGCAACAGGATATGACTTGCCTCCAATCAAAATGCACAGCCATGAGATAACCACGAAGCCAATAGACGGGCAATTATTCGCAGAGCCAGCGCAAACGCTGCAAGAAAGAAACGAAGCCAGAAGAAACACGATTTACGACAGGTGCAAAAAGGCGGCAGAAATTGCAAACAATCTGGATGAACCATGCGTAGTGTGGTGCAACCTGAATGCGGAGAGCGAGTTATTGCATAGCCTGATTGATGGCGCGGTGGAAGTAAGAGGATCCGATGACATCCGTCAAAAGGCGCAATCAATGATAGACTTTGCTGACAAAAAAATAAAATGTCTAGTTACTAAGCCTAAAATAGCGGGTTTCGGAATGAACTGGCAAGAAACGAGGCATTGTATTTTTGTAGGGCTCTCGGATAGCTGGGAGAGCTATTATCAAGCAATCCGCAGACAATGGAGATTTGGGCAAAAGAGGACTGTGCATTGTCACATAATCAGCGCCGACACAGAGGGAGCTGTTACGGAAAACATCAGAAGAAAAAATGAACAGAACAAAGAGCAATCATCGGCAATGATGAAGCAAATGGCTGAGTTCATGAGTGTGCATATTTGTGGCGCAAAAAATGAATTTACAGAGTACGCAGCATCGAAACAGATGCATATTCCAGAATGGCTTTTTAGTGAAAGCGAGTGATGTGAGATGACCACCATCATCCTACCCGCTGGAGCCAGTCGAAGCACCGTCAGGGCTTATCTTGATGGGCAGCTTAACCGGCTTGATGCAAGACTGGACTGGATCGTCACCATCGAGGAGCGCGGGAAAAGCCGGAGCCTTGAGCAAAACCGATTGCAAATGTTGTGGCATCTGGAAGCGGCGCAACAGCTCAAAGACGAGGACGCAGAGGAAAAAAGAGCGTACTGCAAGCTGCACTTCGGTGTGCCGATTCTGCGAGCTGAGTCGGAAACCTTCCGCGCTGAGTATGACAGAGTTGTCAGGCCGCTGGATTACGCGACAAAACTGGCGCTAATGAAAACCCCCTTTGACTCTCCAGTCAGTCGCTTGATGACGGTGAAGCAGACAACGCAATTTCTTGATGCCGTCTATCAGCACTACACGAGCCAAGGGGTCAGGCTATCTCATCCAGACGATCTCGGGCGTTCCGCGTGGAACAAGGGGGCGGCATGAACCTATTGCAACCCCGCCCACGCGCTCCGCATCGCGGGAGAGTCCTTACGCCCTGTCAGCCATTCCGAGTAGCTGGCGGCATCAAACTCCACCAACCGGACATTGGCATGAGTAGCGACCAAATGCGCCAGCACCGACTGTTGCGGTCGCCAGAGCAATTCGGACTCGCCGTTTTTCAGCCAGTCGGTCAGGCTTTTGTACCAGACCAGCACCACCTCCGGCAGTCTGCCGGTTTTGATTTGTGCCTCGGCGATCTCGGCACCGACATTCGCCAGCATGAGGCTGCGCCAGTCTGCCAGCGACCGCATGCATTCGGCGACATCGGCAGGGATGGGGCGATCTCCTGCCTCCCAGAGTCGCCATGCCCGCTCAGAGACACCCGCATGGCGCTCTTCACTGGCCGCGACCCATTGCGCCGCTTCAGGGGCGCTGAAAAAGAGCAGACGACGGAGCGCCTGCAATTCGGTTTTGTTCACTCATCTATCTCCCATGAGATGCCATCTTCGGACACTGTGAAACATTCTGTATGGCCGCTGATCGAGTCCCATGACTTCAGCTCAATTGTTGCCGGGTTGCCCATGCCAAGCTGGTATTCGGCATCTTCTGCCCATGCCAGGAGCATGTTGCGGTCGAAGTGGTCGCCGCCAAGTTTATGGCGCTCTGCCAAGAAGGCGTGGATTTCTTTCAGTCCTGCCTCGTTGATTCGCTCAAATGGCAGGTTCTCTGCCTCTTCATTGGTCAAGATTGCAAGAGCTTCGGATTCGGTAATTATTCGGCTGGTCATGATGTTTTCCCCTTTGGGTTTCGGCAAGCGCTCATTCGCTCACCATGGGAGTAATATTAGTTCCTACTTCGGAACAAGTCAACTAGATTCTATTGCCGTTCGTCGGGAGGCAGCATGAAAGCGATTTGGTCAATGAACAAAGGGCTAACCATCATCGGCCAGCCGAACCAGGGACAGCCCCGTCACTGGACGGTCAAGGCATGGGCAAGCATTGCTAGTGGTGAGCGTATCGAGGTGCTGGTGCGTCCTAAAGGCAAGGTACAGCTCGCGGACATTATTGACCTCACCAATGATGCTCTGATGGAGATCGAGGTGGAGCGCGATCAACCCACGGTCGATGCGGGCTTTGTGGCGGTGGCGCGCTGACAAAAGGTCGGGCTGAGCTGCTGAGGCTAAAAATAGAGGCGATGCAG
>ERZ650304.1125-NODE-1125-length-10918-cov-4.805026_pt1 | contig 10918 bp, 15 predicted proteins | sample MGYA00376240_ERZ650304 | MGnify/ENA primary metagenome ERZ650304 (study PRJEB26733, sample SAMN07839271) | wastewater metagenome | biome: small river; feature: stream; material: water | place: USA: North Carolina | collected 2016-03-01 ...
CATCGAACCGCCGCCGGCCGAACTGGCCGCGACTGGCCAGGGAGGGATATGAGATGAACTCGCTCCTGCTTCCAGAACGAAAAGCCACCCAGCTCGTCGACCGGCACGGCAACCCTCTGCGGCCGTTCAAGCCGTCAGACCTCGCCGTGCCTTCGACGCCACGCAACATCGTCGTCACGCCGGCGCCCGCATCGCTTCGCGTCCTCGGCGGCGACGTCGACCATTCCGCGATCTGGGAAGCCGAGCAGCGACAGCGCGAAGAAGACGAAGCGCTCTTCAAGCTGACCGGCCTTCGCAACATTCGCGGAGCTGCTGCAGGTTCGTGGACGTTCACCAACGGCGGCCGCACTTCGCTGCTCAACGGCACGTTCGACATCGACAGCGACACGTGGAAGATGGCGCTCTTCCTCAGCACCTCGAACATCGGTGCCGCGTCGACGACCTACGCCGGCCTGACGAACGAGCATTCGAACGCCAACGGCTACACAACCGGCGGAATCGCCCAGACGCTGACGCTCTCCGGCACCACCACCGTCACCGTCGCCGCGAGCGCTTCGCCGACGTGGACCGCCAGTGGTGGATCGATCGTCGCCCGCTTCGCCGTCATCTACGAAGTGAGCGGCAACGTCCTCTGCTACTGCCTGCTCGACTCAACCCCGGCCGACGTCACGACGACGACCGGCAACACCTTCACCGTCGCCACCACGACCAGCATCTTCACCCTCGCGTAGGCAGCCGCCTGTGCGTCGCTCCCTCAGCAGCAGTCGAATCAGCGCCCAGCGATGGGCGCGATTCGGCGTGAGCGAGGTGTAAGCGATGGCGAACGGCGTCCAGACGACCGGCACCCGCGCCGACCTCAACAACGCGAACTCAGGTTCGCAGTCGCTGTCCGTTACCGCGGGCGACACCATCTTCGTCAGCGCGAGCATCCAGAACGCGAGCGGCGCCCCCGCGTCAGGCGACGTCACCGACAACGCCGGCAACAGCTACACCCTCGATGTCTCGCTCGCCAACACGGGCATTTACGCCGCGATCTGGCGAGCGACGGCGGGCTCGACAGCCACCATCACGATCACCCTCAATCCAACCGGTGCGAACGCATACGCCGCGTTCAACGCTGTCTCTGTCCGCGGCCTCTCCGGCGGACCCGACCAAATCAAGAGCAACAACGGCACGAGCACCAGCCCCGCGACGGGGTCGACGTCGACACTCGCTCAGGCGAGCGAGTTCGTGATCGCCTGCTTCGGGCTCGCCGACACGACAACGAACAACGTCACCGTGCCCGCCTCGAGCGGGTATACGAACTACTGGCAGCAGAACAGCGCGACTGCCTCATCGGGTGGCGCAGGCGACTACAAAGACGTCGCCGCGACGACGGCCGTTAGTGCGAGCTGGACCTTCACTAACTCGAAGGCTTGGGCCGCCGTTCTCGCGACCTACAAGTACCAGACCAACACGACAGTCACCCCCGGCGCTGCTTCGCTCACACTCACCCGGTCGACGCCCGTGCTCTCCACGAAGGCCACGCCATCCGCGGCGAGCCTCGCCGTTTCCGGTTCGGCAGCAGTCGTCGGCGGCGGCGTCCGCCCGTCAGCCGCCAGCCTCAACCTGACGATGAGCACGCCGCTACTCATCTCAGGCACCATCACGCCAGGCTCCGCGTCACTCGCCCTCACCGGTTCGGTGCCCGTCCTTTCGTCGACGCTTACGCCCGGCGCGCTCGCGCTTCTGCTCGCAGGCAGCGCGGCCGTCGTCGGCGGTGGCGTTGTCCCCGGTGCCGGTGCGCTCGTGATCACCGGAAGCACGCCGGGGATCGTCGCCGGGACGGTAGTTTCGCCTGGGGCCGCGTCGCTCGCGCTGAGCGGAGCCGTCCCGGTGCTCGCGTTCGTCATCGTCGGCGTACCTCGTGCGCTGACGCTTTCCGGCAGCACCCCGCGCATCGGCCTCACGGTGAACCCAACGCCGGCCGCGCTCGTCATCGGCCTGTCGGTCGCCGGCAGCATCGTCCGCGTCTACAAGCGCGGCGTGAGCGCCGACATTTACGACGTCGACGGCGTGACCAAGCTCGGTGCCGGTCCGCTCGTCACCATTTCGCAGGTCAAGTACGGCCAGCATCTCGACCAGATCGGCCAAGCCACCGTCCTCCTCAGCAGTTCAGACCCGCAGAAGAGCCTGCTCACCGCCCGGCGCCAGCTCTGGATCTACGTCGGCGGCGAAGGCCTCGTCTTCCGCGGAAAGATTCTCCCCCGCCAGGCGACGCCGTACGGTCCGATGCAGATTCAGCTGCAGAGCCTCGAGCAGGACCTCGTCGACGCGAAGAGCGGCATGGCCCGCATCCTCACCGCGCTTTCGCCGAGCGGTCTCCTCAGCGCCATCCTTCCCGCCGGCTGGAGTGCCGGGACCGTCGACAGCGTCGGCCCGACCTACACCCGACGCGTCGATGCGAAGAGCGATTGGGAAGTGATCGCTGACGGCACGAAGACCTACGGCAACCACGTCCGCGCCGACGTCATCACCCTCAGCGGCGGCGCCCCCGTGAAAAAGATCGACATGCCGTTCGCCAGCGTCGATAGCGGCCTGATCTTCATGACCGTGAGCGAAATCTCGCCCGAGCTCGCCGAGAACACGACCGTCTTCCCGCTACAGGCCATCGAAGAGTTCGGCGACGGCAGCCAGATCGTGAACCATCTCGTCGTCCTCGGCCCGGGCGACGGTTACCCGATGATGACGCTGCAGGCCGCGAGCAAGGGCGCGAACCTCTGCGCGAACCCATCGTTCGAATCGAACACGACCGGCTGGTCGGGGTTCTGGACCGGATCAGGAAGCATCGGCCAGAACGGGGCCGTCGCGACGAGCGGAAGCTTTTCGCTGCTGGTCACCAACACCAGCGGCGTGAGCTATTGGACGCAGTACAGCGCGACTATCAGCGGCGCGACCGCAGGCCGCATCTACACTGCCAGCCTCTGGTTCTACGGCTCCGGACCAACGATCGGCAAGACCGCATTCCTACAGGTCAACGAAATCGGTGGCGCTAGCCTTCAGACCGGCACCGCCGTCAGCTTCACCGTCATCGCGGGCTGGCAGTACGTCTCGTTCAGCCGAACGCTGACCGCAAACGACCGCACGTCCGTCCAGCTTCAGGTCGGATTCTCTGGGAGCGCCACGGGCGGCGACGTGTTCTGGATTGACCAGGTCTCGCTTTGGGAGAGCACCAACGCGGCGTTCTGCGTCCAGTCCGAAACCGGGCTGGGGGGCGTGACCGAATACTTCATCGAAGACGGCGACAGCGTCGAAACCTACGGCCGCCTCGTTGCCTATCCCGCGGTGAAGGACGCCCAACCGACCGTCGCCACGAAGGCCGCCTATATCGCCGCCATCGACGGCATGTACGACATCGGCACGCAGATCCTCTACAAGCGCCGCACCGAGCCGCTCTGGTACACCGCCAAGCCGCTCGGACTGAAGCACGTCGACGCAGGCGTCCAGCGCATCAAGCCCGGCTACCAGGTGCGCCTGCTCGCGAACGCGCCCGTCATCGACCTCGGCGAAACCGACCCGCGCGCCGCCTTCAACGTCGACACCTATGGCACGGTGATGGGCTTCGAACGCACCATCAGCGCCGACGGCACCGACGACTGGGTAGTCGAGCTGAGCACCGCCCAGGGCGGCCTGGCGCGGATGTACGACGACGAACGCCTCGCCGCCCTCTGGTCTGACTTCAGCAGCGGCCAGAACGACCTGAAGACCAGCAACTACACGATGGAAGCGTCGTCCGACGGCATGCTCGGGAGCGGCGCCCCCGTCACGCAGTCCTCCGTATTCATCCGTCCGAAGATGAGCGGCATCCTCGCTATCCAGAAGGCGACGCTCTACGTGCAGCAGCTCGCCGGCAGCGCGAACGTCGACGTCACGGTCGCCGGTTCGGGTCCCGCGCCGAGCGTCACCCTCGCCTCAAACGTCAGCGCCGCCACGCGGCTCGAGTACGACGTCACGCAGTACATGGTCCAGAGTCCCACGCCTGTCCCGTGGCCGGACGTCGTTAGCGGCGACGGTGACTTCATCGCCTCGGTCGCGAACCACACTGCCGGTGTTGGCCCGTGGGTCTACCGCATCGGCATGCGAATCGAGTGCACGAAGATCCCGGTGGCGCCATGAGCGAGCTGATCGACTGGCTGCTGAGCGACGGGCCCGACTACCTCGACACGTGGGTCTTCGTCGTCGCCGGGATGGCGGCCGCCGTGCTCTTCGTCGCGAAGGCTGCCGGCGTCGTGTGGAAGTTCCTGAAAGGGGTACATCGCCTCTACACCGTCGGCGCCCGCACCGTCGAGACGCAGGCTGAGCTGATCGAGTACGGCCCCGTCATCACCGGGATGGCGAGCCAGTTCGCGAACAACGGCGGGAGTTCGCTTCGCGATGTGGTTGACGCGATCGTCGGGTCGCTCGACGCCCTCGGGTCGAAGCAGGACACGAACCACGCCAACGCCGAGAAGCACTGGACCGACCTCGAGAAGAAGGTCGAGACGACCGTCGAAGGGCTGGTCAGCCACCTCAAGAGCCTGGACGAAAGCAAGGCCAGCACGGACCTCGCGGTCGCGACGTTGCGAGCCGAGGTGAACCACGAGCTCGAGCAGCAAGCCGAGCGGACCAAGCGCCTGCTCGAAATCGTCGCCGACATGGCCGGCCGCGACCCCCGCGAGGAAGTCGCATGACGGACGAGGAGGCGGAGGTGATCAAGCGGGTCCGGTACCGGATAGAGCAGGGGTGGCCGAAGAAGACGGTCGCCCAAATCGTCGCGGAGGGAGAGAAGAAGCAATGAAAGAAGAGATGAATGAAGCCGCCCAAGTCGAACTCGGCGGCGGGTTCAGCCTGCAGGCGGAATGGCTCTCGCCCGGCGGCTACGACCTTGGCCGCATCGTAAAGTGGCACATTTTCGGGCCGTGCGTCCGCTGCGACAGGGGGGAATCGATTGGCACCATCCCGATCGAAGCCGACTCCGGGCCGGTCTGGGAAGTCCGCAACTGGTCGCCGCTCACGCTCGATCCTTCGATTCGCGTCTCGGCGCCAGACCACGAGTGCTATCACGGCTTCGTCCGCGAGGGAAAGTGGGTGCCCGCGTGACGACCCGCCTCGCGAGCGACCCCGCCCCGTTCCTGACGCGGATGCCCTGGCCAGAGGGCACGCCGATATCGCAAGAGTTCGGCGCCATGGATAGCGGCTATCCCCACCGCGGCCGCGACGGCGCTGTCGTCGTCGGCACACCCATCGTTTCGCCCGCTCCCGGGACCGTCGTCGACTTCGTCAACTCGTGGACGACGTGGAACGGTGAGAGCGTCCGCAGCTTCGGCAACGGCGTCTGCATCGACTACGGGAACGGCCTCTTCGGCCTTACCGCCCACTTCAGCCGCGTCGACGTCGCGCTCGGCGACAAGGTCGCGGCCGGGCAGCAGATCGGGCTGAGCGGGAACACCGGCGTCAGCACCGGACCGCACTGCCACTACCAGATCTGCACCAACACATCGTTTCCCGTCGACATCTCGTACAGCCGCGACCCCCGCGACTTCTACGACCCAAACGCAGGAGGGCTCACCGTGGAAGACAAAGCACGCCTGGACCGCGTCGAGCGGCTCCTCATCGGCAACGGCACGCTCGCCATCCGCCGACCCGACGCGTCGGGCGCCAACTACACGCAGTGGTTCGCCGACGAAATTGCCTCGAAAGGCGCGGGCGGCCTGCCTGAAGTCGACAAGCGCGGCACGCCAACCGGTCGGGTCGCGCGAAGCATCGGCGACGTCCCCGTGACGCCCGAAGGGTCGAGCGGCCCGATGTACGTCCTCACCGGCGAACGCGCACTGCAGTACGCCGACGCCCGCGGCTTCTCGCTCGGGCAGGCCGTGGAGTCGCTCCTTTGAACAACGCGAAGCTCACCCCGTGGATCGTCGCCATCACCTTCATCGCCCTGACGCTCATCGGCCCCGCGCTCGCGCTGCAGGACATCACCGCCGACCAGATCGCGAAGCAAGCGTACTGGTTGACCATCCTCGCCCTCACCATCAGCTCCGCCGCGCATGCGCTCGTCGCCGTCATCACAATGGTCGCCGCGACCTTCGGCATCCCGATTATCAAATCCGCGACATCGCCTCAGCAGGTCGTCCCCGTCAGCACGACAACCGGACTTTCGACCCCCGCGTCTCCCGGCGCCGTGATAGCCTCCACGGGCCCGCCAACGCCGTGATTCCCGACATTCACGAGTCGCGGAAGATCACCGGGCTTGTCATCACGCTCGTCGCGCTTCTCGTGGTGCTGACCGTGGGCCTTCTGTTGGTGTGGCTGACGGGCGTGGGCGAAAGCATCATCGTCGCGATCAGCACGCAGGTCAGCGGCCTCGGCGTCGCGCACCAGGCGAGCCAGGCCACGCAGGACCGCGCGCAAGCGTACTCACCGAACTACCCCGGCCCCGCCCCGCCGAATACGTCGCCGGTGTCCCCGCCGCCTGGCGGCGTCCACATGTGAGGGTGTCGCCGCGGCGTCGGGACCGTCGCGAGCTGGCCAAAGAAGAAGCCCCGGTCATGCTGGCCGGGGCTTCTTTTCGTTGTGCAGCGAGGATCTGCGTGCTCAGGCGTACCGCAGGAGGATGTGATTGGTGTACGCGACCAAAGCTGCTTGGTGTTCGGCGGTGAGCTGCGCGGCCTTCGCCTGATACTCCGCGATGAAGCTCGCTTCGAAAACAGGGACATGGGCGAGATCCCATTCGCCGAGCGATTCTGCATGGTCGTTTCTCGCCGCCCACGTCGCGTAAAACGCGTCGCGGAGTCGTTCGTGTTCAGTTTCCCATTCGGTCATGGCGTTGCCTCCTGCGGCTGAAGGACGGTGCCCCAACCGTCCGTGTAGGCGGAATCGCGGACCAGCTCGCGAATTACAGGCATGTTCGAGCGCGACCCGAATCGCTGCCAGAGGGCACGATCCTGGTAGGCGAGCTGGGCGATGGCGATGCACCGGTGGACGCCGACTGTCTGGGCAAACTCGGTGATCTGGCGGATGTTGGGCGAACCCGGGAACTGATCGCGAAACTCCGTGAGCATTGCGGGCGGGATGAGCGTTTCCACGGCGAAGCGATTGGCGGCCAGCTCGCGCTCCGGCTTTTCACCGGCATCGTCAAAGTCGACGTCGATGTCCGCTTCGCCATCGCGTTCGATGACGTGCTTCAGTTCGTGAAGGAGCGCCTGCCAGAAGTTGTCCAGTCGTCCCAGTCGCAGAGAGAGCGCGATGACCGGTGCGAGCCGCGACAGCCAGAAGGCGACCCCGTCGATCTTGCCGCCCGGCAGGTTCTCCACGACGAGGAAGCGAATCCCGTAGCGAGCGAGCAGCGGCGGCACTGCGCGGACACCGTCGACGTCGGCGGCGAGGGATCGCAGCTCGCGGACGAGCTGATCAGTACGCTCGGCGTTGAAGCGGCCGTCGACCGGCGCGCTCGGTGCCAGCTGCTTTACGCGACAGAGCCAGGCGAGCTGGCTGGTGTTGACCTCGTTGCCGTAGCTCATCTTTTTTGCTGCGTGAGCGAACGGTGCAGGCTCGTCTTCGATGTTGGCGACGCCGAGGAACTGAGCGACGAAGGTCGCGAGGACCTGGGCGCTAGTGGACGGCAGGAGCCATCCGCGTTTGATCATCTGGGTGACCGGTGCGGCGTTGTAGATCTTGCCGCGAAGCTCGCGTTCCGGGTTCTCGCCCACCTGCGCGAGGCGGTACTGCGAATCAAGGTTCGCCCAAAATTCAGGCGTCATACCGAACGCGGCATCGAGGCCCTTCGCGATATCCGCGGTGATATTGACGCGAGCGTTGAGCAGCTCGTTGACGTGGCTCACGGAGACGCCGAGCACGTCGGCGAGGTCAATCTGAGTCCACTGGCGGGCGTCCATCTCGTCGCGGATGAACTCGCCGGGCGGGAAGGTTTCCGCGTGGCGATGCTTGGTAGCCATACCTCCTGATGCCCCTCTCTAGGCGTGGTAGTGATCACTGATTTCGTGAATCACCATGGTCTTTGGGTTGTCCTCAATCGAGACGATGAGGCGGAACTGGTCGTTGATCCGCATTGAGCGGTAGCCAGCCATTCTGCCCTCCAGCGCCTCATAGTGGAGCCCCTTCTTCTGGTAGAACGTGCGCTCGTCCGGAGCCGCTTCGATCATCTGGACGAGCTTTCGAAATCCGCGGACGACTTCCTGCGAGCGGCGCCCCGTGTAGGAGGGATCCTCATCCAGCCGCTGCAATTCGTTGTTCGCGAACCTGTATTCCACCTCTTTATTCTATCTCCAGCACTCTACATTGTCAACAAGCTAAACAGCCAAATTGGCTTTGTTAAGCAGTGAAATATGGTGACAGCAGCCCATTGAGGAGCCCGCCAAGGGCGGTCGTACCCTGCCGCGATGGCGACCGCCCGCGACTACATCGCCATCGCTGAGCTGATGAGCCAACTCAACGAGAAGTGCTTTGGCGCGTCCGGGCGGATGCATCACAGCGGCCGGCGGATGATGATCGGCGTCTTCGCGATCGCCGAGCTGCGGTGCCTCGCCTGGCTGATCGCCGGCCGCGAGCCGCCAGGTGAGAAGGGCGACGTGTGGCGCTACTTCCGCAACCTGAGCCGCGAGCTGCACGCGGACCCGTCGGATGCGGAGATGGTCGAGTCAGTGCGACGAGTCGCTGCGATGGTCGCGAAGCACCGCAGGCGCGAGTGATGCGGGTTCCGCTTCGGTGACGCAGTTGGAGAGCAGAAAAGAGGCCGGGTCACGCTGCCACTTCCGAAGATTCGTGCGGACCCGGCCCATTGTGCCCCGCTATAGGCCGCGAGGCGGGCGAACACTAGCACACGCGATCGGCACGGGCGAAGTGAGCTCGGCGCCGTCCTGCGGTTCCGGTTAGACTCGCATCGCTGTGCGGCCGGGTCTGTCTGGCAGGGCTGAGTCCGGCCGCACGGTTTGTGCAATTAGTGCCAACGGTCTATTGATTCACCGCCGCCCGGGCGCGATAGACTCGCGAACGTATGTTCGTGCAGCCCCTCGGTGCCATCGCCCTCTGGTTCCTCGCGCTCCTCGCGCCCCATCCGAACGTCGCGCTCACGCCAGGCGACGTCTTCGCCGGCGTCGGCCCCGAGCAGTTCTGTGTTTCGGGGTACGCCAGCGACGCGCGCAACGTGAGCACGTCGAAGAAGACGAGCGTCTACCACGCGTACGGTTATGCAATGAAGCCGGGCCCGGACTGGGCGATTGACCACCTCATCCCGCTCGAGGTCGGCGGTTCGAACGACCGCAAGAACCTCTGGCCGATGCCGATGTCGTGGAAGGCGATGAAGGACGAGCTCGAAGACACGCTCCACCGGCTGACGTGCAGCGGCGAGCTGGACTACCACGAAGCGCAGCGCGCGATCGCGACGGACTGGTACGCGGCGTGGGAAAAGTACGTGGAGCGGGTGGACTAGGGGTTCGGGCCCAATCGTTGCCGTGCGTCCCGCATCGAAGCTGTCACGACGTCCACAAGCAGGTCCTGGTCATCGGAACCTTCGAACACCTTGCCGCTGCGCGATTTGACGAATGCTCGTGCGGCCGGAGCCTTACGGACCGCCGGGCGGCGCTCATCCATGTGCGTCTGCAGCCAGATTGCGAAATCGGTCACACAGGCAAATTACGGAATTTCTTTTGACTTGTGGCAATAAAGCGTTGACATCTCCAAGGAGTTGTATCCATACTCCGGGGAGTTGAACTCCCACGCATAGGAATAGGAGTTCAAGGCAACGGAGGAAGAGGCGCATGAAGGACGGGGACACTCCCCTAGCGCGCATCTTGTCGAGCCGCGGCAGTTCTCAGCGGTGGTTGGTGGAGCGCCTCAACGAGGCGGGTGTGGAGATGGGAACGGACCGGATGCATCGCCTGTGCGCGGGTAAGTCCCCGATGGAGCTGACCGAGTCGGTCGCGATAGCTCGAGTCCTCGGTGTGGAAGTGGAAGACCTGCTGCCAATCGCGGCGGGGGGAGGTGGCGGAAATGGGGAAGGGTAGGACCAGCCCTCGGCAGCTCTTTGAGGAAGGGCTCATCGAATTCCAGGCCGACCTGGACGAGCTGCGCCGGGAGCGGGCGGAGCACAGCCGGCAGGAGATCGCGCTGACGCGTCGCGAGGCAGACCTCGCTGCGAAGTGGCAGCGGTTCACCGCCTGGTGTCAGGGCTTCGAGCTGGTGCCCGCGGGTGGGCCGCCGGAGCCGCTGACGTTCGTCCCGCGTCGCGACAACATCGTGCCGTTCCCGGCGCCGTTGGCGTGGGAGGCGATGCGCTAGCGATGGATAGAGAAGCGGAGACCGTGGAAGTGACGCTCTCGAAGGCTGGCGCCCCGAACGCTGGCCCTCGGGGGGAAATGGCGGCTCCGACGCCCGGGGCCGGTGTTGCGGACAGCGCCGCCGGCCCCGGGACACCAGACGCGGGGGCAGCTTCGGGCGTGGCCGCCTCCGTCAGCGAGGCCGGCGCGGCGGCAACTCCCGCCGGCCTCGCGTCCAACCCTTCCGCGACCGCGTTGGCATTGCCCCCTGAGTGGGGCGCCGAAGCCGCGTGGTTTCCCCCGACTGAGCCGGCGGGGCCGCGACCAACTGGTGCGCACCTTCTGCCGCGCCCCCGACGGCAGCGTGGTCTATGTAAAAGGCACCGAGCCCGATGTGCCTTTTGAAGACGTGGGCACCCCCACCTGGGACGGCCTGCCGCTGCAGCGCTACCTGTCGCTGCTCGACATGCTCAACCCCATGCACCGGCTGTGGTCCGACGGGCGCTGGAACAAGCTCACGGTGGCGCACGGCTGCTACTGGAAGAAGTGCAGCTTCTGCGACGTGAGCCTGGACTACATCTCGCGCTTTGATGCCGCCACCGCGCAGACGCTGGCCGACCGCATCG
>ERZ650304.1126-NODE-1126-length-10909-cov-4.529759_pt1 | contig 10909 bp, 1 predicted proteins | sample MGYA00376240_ERZ650304 | MGnify/ENA primary metagenome ERZ650304 (study PRJEB26733, sample SAMN07839271) | wastewater metagenome | biome: small river; feature: stream; material: water | place: USA: North Carolina | collected 2016-03-01 ...
AGTTGATTCATATTTCACGTATGGAGCAACTGGGCTGGTACCAGTTAAGTACAATGATCTCAAGATAAAGAACAAAATTACTCTTGGCGACATAGCATTAGATTTCTCTAAAACATTAGAAGAAATATCCCCATTAAAAATACTAAGAACATTCCACGTATCTAGTTTTATATCTCCATATACAATTCCCAAATCAAACATTAAGCCAATGTACGTAACTGCAGACGATCTTATGCTTGATGAGCAATACTTTAGAAAACTATTTACATCTAGAGGAAATAATGTATCTCAAACAACGATGAACGACCTATTTAATAAGGGTGCAATGTTTGAGAATGGACAATTAAAAACAATGTCGGGAGATCTTGTGTTAGATAATGCAAGACTTGTTAAGCTAGCTCCTTCGCCACTAGATGAACAAGGAAGATCAACCCATCCATTTCTTAATAGAGTATATGAAAAGTTTAGAAACATTATTGGAGAAACAGATGATAGCGGATTCTTTAGAGCAGCAATGTCTCCACGTGGAGGAATTGGAATAATAGGTGGCAAGTCAGAGGCTACCATGGCAAGAGATTGGGCAAGATCATATGGAAGATTAGCACTAGAGCCAGGATTTAAACTATTCGATAGACCACTAGACGTATTAGCAGAAGTTGTAGACAGAACCGGATTGCCAGAAAAATACAACATGGCAACATCTCTTCGTGATACTTTGTATCTAGGAGCAGGAGCAGGTGGAGACTATACACAATCTGTTCCAAAGATGTTTGCAACAATGGGCAAAAGAGTTGCAGCGCTAACAGTAGCAGGTGCATTAGCCTACAACTTTGGCGATGCAGCTGTGCGAGATATAGCATCAGAAGACTCTGCTTACAAGAAAGGAATAATAGCTGGTGTTGCAACCGGATACACAGAAGCAAGAGTTGGTTTTGCAGAAATGTGGTCAGATAGATTCCAAGACTATAAAGCAAATCAAGAACACCTAGCAGAAGGCAGCACAAGCCTATTAACACTTGCTGGATTCCCATTAGCTGGAGCACTGTTTGGTGCAAATGTTGGCTATTCAATGAGACTTAAAGATGCAGCAACAAAAGGTGTCGCAGCAGCAGATGTTATAGCCCACACAGAAGGCCAAGGAAAGCTTTTAAACACGATGCTAGGCAAGGGTAGTACCAATGGGCCATCTTTAAATAGAGTGGGTAGATTCGCTGCTATAGGCGCTCTAATAGGCCTTATCCCAGTACTACCATTTCTTCCAGGAGCATTAATAGGTGAGTCATCAGAAGATCTTAGGAAGATATATTCTGGTGAAGAAGATGTAGCAATTAAGTCTACAAGATTCTGGGGATCTGGCGGAAAAGAATGGAGCGGTGGAAAGATTAAATACTTTACCAAATCATGGTATTCGCAATTAATGAACAATGCAGAAGACGCGGGTAAGTATGATAATCAAGAAACAAAGGATGAATTAAATCCAGTATTGCATCCATTTGACTATTTAAGAAATCCATACAGGCTAGAAGAACTTAACCAAGATAGATCTCCGTATGCAGTATGGGGAATGGAAGTGTCTTATGGTGGTGCATTTGGTAAATTATATCAAGGAACTATAGGTGCACTTATAAAACCAGATGTTGTAAATGAAAGGCTAGATGACTACATAGAAGGTGGAAGTATAAATAGTTCTGGTGGAGTAGAGCTAAAGCAACAAGTTTCTGATACAGAAAAGCAATTAATAGATGAAGGCTTAATGCTTGCACCAGAAGCTGCAAAACTAACTACGGATACAGAACTAGTACATACCGCATATAGCGCATTAACAGACTTTGCTGGGTTAAAGGGGTGGGTAGGTTCACTAGCATCTGATGCAGTACATACTGGACTTGGAGATCCAGGTTTACAATTAGACAGATCTGGCGCAATGAATAACTCTGCTAGATCACTTGTAGAATCAAATCTTGGTGGTATGGGACCAGTTGGTGAATCACTCAGAAGATTTATACCAACTAATGCTGGTTCTATTTTAGATAGAGCTAATCCATTAAGAAATCAAATGCCAGAATGGATGCCTCATGATGTAAATAACTATTGGATAGATTTCTCCAGTGGAGATCCATATGCAAAGGTTGAGAAGGGGTATTTTAGATTACCGGGACAAGGATTTGAAGAATTGCACCCAGAATTAAAAGGTGTTGATCCAAACGACTATGCTGATATTTATAAATACAAAATATTATCAGATGTTGCAATGGGTAGTGACGAATACTATAGATACAAGGATATGATGGATGCAAGAGCTGCTAACGATCAACTTACAGACTATGAAAAGCAAATATATGCAGCCACAACTCAACAAATAAACGATAGGTCAGTACATAAAGAATTCTATAATCCATTAACCGACTCTGAATCAGCAAAGGCTGGACTACTAGGAAGTGCACTGTCTAGTTTTTGGGATGCTGCTACAGGAGCAGCAGAACTGCCTACAGAATCATTAACATTCTTAAGGCCGGGTGCTAAACTAATACACAAGAGAACTGCACTAGAAGATTACTATGCCACACAGGTTGATGGCACAGATACTGGTATGTGGACAAAACCTTATGATCATTTTATAAAACCAGCAATTAATAAAACATTAATGACCGACACTGGTGTTCCAGAAGAGACAGTTGAAAAAAGATCTGTTAATGAATATTTTGATAAACTACAATATGTAAAATATAGAAATCTTTATAAGCAAGCATTAAAAGATGGAGATGGTGGATTAGCTTATGATTACAAGAAGAAATATCAAACAACTATAACAGGCGCATTGGCATCTGGTCTTGATGAAAATATGGAGGTCACAAGAGGTTACATAGCGCTTCCAGATCAGGAAAAAGCATATTTCGCAGCGTTCTCTGGAGCAACATCAGAACAGGATAGACAATCAATAGTTAATGCTGAATCAACTAGTGTTGCTGAACTGTATAGTAAAATATGGCAAAGAAGAGATGCAATTGCAAATAATGCAGATGATCCAGATGCACAAGCAAGTGCAATTAGGAACATAGTTCAAAAAGATGAACAGTCTCTAGCTGTATCTAATCCAGGACTATATGCATCATACAAAGTATCTAGCGAATCAAAAACATCAAGCTTTTCGGAATATGTTGCTGATAAAGAAGCAGAATCATATATAAATAACACAACTGGAATGCCAGACAAATCTTTTTCTGGTTGGGATCCAAGAATAGATATAAATGACATAAAACTAAAAACATTATCTGTTGGTAAAGAAGATGTTAGAGGATATGGTTTCTGGCAAGATGATGAAGCTAGACTAGCTAGACTTGTAGCAGTTGATAAAGAAAACCAAGTTGTAAATGATATAGATAGAATAAAAATGGGTATCAGAGAAGAGAAGTCAAGAGCTGCAGCAATAAAAGCAGATCTCTACAAGAGAGGAATAAATGTTGATAGTGTTCAATTCCACAAAAGCAAAACAGAAGATATAAATATGACAATAGGTGCATAACTCATGAGTGTAGTTAATTTAATGACAGGCATGCCAAAGATAGCAATGATAGGTGGGGCAGTTGGTGGACTGTCTCAAGATCCATTTGAGAATCCATTCTCTGCAGTACTAGGTGCAGGGATTGGTGCTGTGTCAGCAATGAACATGGTATACCATAGAAATTCATCTCCTATATCAAAAAAGGGAACACTATTATCATTTGATCAAAATCTTACATCAGGATTTGTTAATACAGAGAGAAGCATTGAGTCTGCAAAAGATTCATTGGCAAGAAATAGAAGAACTATAGAAAAGTTAGAAAATCTTGTTTCAAAGTACGGAAACAAATATAAAGCTGAAATGGATTGGCTTAATAGCATGAGGAAGAAGATAGCAGAAGGAGAAAGGAAGGGTGTTGTAACTTCACCATCATACGTGAAGAGAAAAGGTAGTATTGGAAATATACTACATGCTGCACATGATAATATAAAAATACAAAGAGCAAAATACGAAAGAAGTATAGCCAAAGTTGGAAGTGGATACTTTCCAAAAGGAGATGCGTCAAAATATACTGCTGCACAATCATTGGCTAAAAAATTAGCAACAAAATATGCAGAACTTAATAATATTACACTATCCGGTACTAGTGCAGAAGAGCTAATAAGATCTGCAATAGCAGCAGAAAAGCAATCAAGAACAGTTGCTGAAAAAACAGTTGATCATAGAGTAGAGGTTGGAGAGCATCTTAAAAAGATGATGGATGAAGCAGAATTAAATGCTGATAATTTTCAACAAAAAGTTTACAACTATAGTAGTTTCCTAAAAGAAAGAAAGTATCGTGAAGAAAATATCTTAGCTATTGGCAAATCAAGAGGTATAGAAATAACAAGTGAGCATCTTAGTGGGCAAAACCTAACTCCAGAAATAGCATCTATTATAAATGATGGATTCAGGGCTGGTGATTCACAACTTGTTGGAATGTCTAATCCGCAAACTGAATTAATAAATACTGTTATTAAAAAAACAAGTATAAGCGGAAATCTAAATGGCGAAAAAAGGGTAGCAGCAATGCAAAATCATTTTATTCAAGTAATGGGACATTCACAACCAGATGCTGAAAGAAAAGCAAAGATGCTTGACATTGCATTCAGAGGGAAAAATATTAGCTTAGTAGATGGTTCACTTGTAATAGTAGAGGCTGGTGAAACAACACGCATACCATTAACATCTCACTCAAGAGGAATGACAAGATTCTCAAAAATTGATGACACTTTTTATATATCAAAAGGTGTAAATCCGTTCGCCCTAGATTTAGTTGGAATGAAATCAAGTTTAACAGCCGAACTAGCAGCAGCAATAGGAATTAATGATCCAAAGATACTTGCAAAATTAAGATTTGACCCAGAAGAATATGCAGCATTCTTCGCATCCGGAAAAGAAGGCAATGTTCAGAAGTTAACTGATTCATTTGTAAGAAAGAATCTTGAATACATACAAGGTGAAGCAGATCTTGGTGCGATACCATTATCAGAATTAATAGAATACAAGGATAGCGGATTCTCAAAACATGCAGTACACCAATCAGCACACTCATTAGATTTTATGAAAGCCATAAGAGAAAAGGATGGAGTGATTAGTATGGTTGACGTGCAAATGGTTGGTAGAGAAGTAAATGGTCGTCCTACAAAATCTCAGCACTCATTAATACTAGATACATACAGAAACGTATATGGAGCAAATCCAATGGAAGGACAATCCGTAAACACTATTGGAAAGTATGTTAATCCAGCACTTGCAAAGAATTTTCATGAAACATTGGGCACATTCCCCAGTGCAGATAGAGGCTACGATGCTCAACTACAAAGAGGCTATGCAGCAGATCATGCAGTTTATATGAATAGGTTTGATGTGGATTCTGAAATGGCAAGAGAGCTATCTGTCAGATATGGAGATCAATATTCAATTGATGATGGATCTGGAGTAATATCAAGATCAGCAGCATCAAAAATAAGAGAAGAAAGCTACCAAACATTTGAGATACACAGAAGTCAGTACACTGGTGAGTATCTAATAAACAAAGATATAGCACACGCCTTAATGGCGGATGCGTCAGAAAGATCTAGATTGCTTTCAGAAATAGAACTATTGCCAGAAACAGTTCTTGGATACGACAAGAATATGGAACCAGCAAAAATAGGAAATGTGTTCACAAGCGGAAGCATACATAGCGTAAATGAAGTTGATGGAAAATTAGTCATAAGAACTAAATCTGTATTTGATGGAAGCAAGGCTAACTGGATTAAGCTATTTGGCGTTGGATCAAAGGCCGGATACTCTGTTGTTCCTGATCATATATTCGAAGCAATGAGAAAGAAAGTAGGAGCAAGTGGTGACATAGACATGATTGCAGGACAATCTGAAACCGGCAATAAGATACTACCTAGATTAATAAGTGGAAATGAAACAGAAAGAGCAAGTGCCCTAACAGAACTTGTTGATCAAATAAATAGATCTAATCCAACTAAAGCATTCCTTGAAAACAAATATTTTGCAAAACATCTAGACGTACTTAGGACTGGTACTGCTGCACAAGAAGAAATAGCAAAATCAGCACTATTTATGCTTATGCAAACAGACTTCAAAGGAAATACAGATTTAGCAACAACCGTTATGAGTGCAGTTCCTAGAAATGGACTCATGTTTAGAATACAAACAGAAATGAATTTTCTAACAGCTGATGGAGGAAAAGTCTTCCATGCACAAAGAGATATGGCTCTTGAGAAATTAAATTCAATAGTTAACGAAGTTGATATTAACAAGATGAGAACACTAAGAACATCTGTGTCTGCCGACCTCGGAGAGCGTCTTCATGGCGTTGGAAATGTTGGATCAATGTCATGGATAGAAAGAACACAACTCAAGTCATATGGGGCTACAAGCGAGTTCTTGTCTAAGATATCAGTAATGAATCACGATGCTCTATTTGAACTATCAATGATTCAATCATCTGGACTTAAATCTTCGTCAATTACAGATGATGTAAAAGTGGCAAGATCTAAAGACATAATGAGCTTGTTTGGATTAAAACCAGAGCAGAGAGCGGCTGCTGCAAATATGTATACTGGAGCTAGCAGTACGCACGTGCTTCACAACCTATCATTGCCAACTGATTATGCTGGAGATATAAAAAGTGTATCAATACCATTCATAAGCACAAACAGAAGTGGTATATACGAACAAGAAACAGGAGATCTACTAAAGGCAATGGATGTGCAAAGAAGAGATCTTATTCAGATGGATCTTGAATATGCTACTGCAGATGAAGCAAAAAAGAAGCTATTGGCACCAAAGTATATTGATCAATTAAGTGCATTTGAAAAATCAATAAGATCATCAGTAATTGGTGAATCAAATATAGTAAAAGAATCATCAAAAGCCTTAATGCCAGGATCTTCATTTCTAAGAGCTAGAAGCATAGGTGGAAAATTTGCGTCTATGATGGAAAAAGAATTGGATCCAGCAATATTAATTAGTGAATCACAAGCAAGGGAATTAGCTAGAAGAGCAAATGTTGATATAAGCTTTGATCCAATAAAGAATGGAACAATAGATACTGGGTATAGAAGATTGCTAACAAAAGACAAGAGTGGAGTCGAATCGCAATTCAAGGTACTGGCCTCAAGAGAACCAGCACAGGGAGCATACTCTATACTTGGAGCAAATGTATTTGTAGCACCAGATGGAATGCTAGAGCATGGAGATGTTGGTATAGCAAATACGAGACAAAATATGTTTAAGACAGGTCAGTTCACAGACTTTGACTATGACATGTTGAAAATTGCATCTGTTAACTTTGATAGTGTTAGTGAAAAAGAACATGTAAATTTCGTAAAGAGACTTATGGATGCACAAGCAGATGCATTTCCAGAAGCAGAAAGAATGGCTACTGCGTTATCAAGAAAAGGAAATAAAGCAACAACAGTAATGCATTCCTCACTTGAGTCAGAACTTGACTATATATCCCATCAAGCATTTTCTTCTTTAAAATCTAAACAAAGAAAGTTCTTAGCTTCACATACAACAGATCTATCCATGAACCTTACTAATGCACTTCATAAGCATTTGGCAGCAACAGAAGGCAATAGTGACAAACTAATGAGAAGATCAATAATGGGCAGAACATTGATTCACAATATAACTGAATCTCTTTTGAAATCTGCACATAGGTCATCACTAGATCTACAAAATGCAGCTGGTGTATCAGAAATAGAATCACTAAAAACTGCATACGCAAAACTTCATGACAAGTCAGGAAGAGCCGGAGAGTTTGAAGCAGACTTTAGAAAAGCTACAACATCATTGTTTGGAGCTAATATGACAGACGATGTTAAGCCATTATTTGATAGTGCTATCACAGATGTTATAAATGGTGCAAAGCTACATGCGGAAGAAATAGAAGCAAATGGTGGAAGAATACAAGATTTTAGATCTGCAAAAACATTACCAGAAATACTTGATGAACTCGGTAGATATGCAAAAAATGGAGACATGCCATCAACTACTGCTGATGATCTTGGAGAACTAATTAGTAATGCTGGAAGTAAAATATCTAAAGGATTTCATCACATAAAGAGAAATATTATAGCAAACAAAAAACCAATAGGATTGGGATTGGCTGCACTTGCTGCGACAGCATTAGTTTTTGGTGGCGATAAACCAGAAATGACAAAGGAATCTTTACCATTTGAAACTAGTGATGGTATACTTCCACCATTACAATCAGAAAATGCTCAAGTGTTTAAAAAGAAATCATTTGACAATAGAAGATCAACCAACATAAAAGGTTCCTACAAAGAAAAGGGAGCCTCATCTTCTCGCCTAAAAAGAGACACCTTCGGTCATAAGAATGGCAGAACAAACATAACAATAAGAGATAAAAGAGATAGTAGTTACTAATATGTCACAAGAACTATTCATAATAAACAATCTTGCATTAAGAGTTAATCCAACAGATATACAAGTCTTTGACCAAAGGTTCTCAGACTCTGTATCGGCAATAAGAGACGTTTCTACATATTCAGTATCATCAAATTCAGCCATAGCGACGTATGTTGTAACTATGGCATTTGATCTAGATGAACCTTCTGATCAAAAGTCATTGGTGTCACTATGCACTCAGCTGGAAAAGTATCCATTTGTATTTATAAAATCAGATAGACTATCTCAATTTGTACCAACAGTAAGTAGATCAATAACTGAATATGGAATGTATGCAGTAAAAGAATGGTCAATAAAACATGACTATAAAGCAAAAAATGCAATCTTTATAACTATTGATATGCACTACTTTAATCATATACCATACGTAAAAGACTTCGCATTCTTAACATATGAAAAATCAGAAAAATCAAACTCAAGAATAAAGGTAGATAATAACAAAAAGGGAGTAGAGTTAAGAACTGTTAATAGCTTAGCAGAATCAGAAATATTCAACGACTACTTCATACATGACACATCAGTAAAACAAAAGAAATTTGATATCGGAATGGACTTCTTAACAGATGATGTTGGAAAAGTTATATTTGGTAGACCACAGATATATCAAGCAACTGGAGAGTTTGCAGAAGCTCCATATAAGATAATAAAAGACAATGTGGCATTAGCTGGATTTGAAGAAGATGATGTGAAGTCAATTTCATATGTAAATACTTTTAAATCAAATAAAAACAACGAAGAGAATATGGCCCTGAACTACTGGATAGTTTATCAGGATATGCCCCTATTTGTTATAAAAGATGGATTATCAAAAACATTCGAAGTTCAGTCTATAACTGTCACAAAAAGAAACAGTATCGCAGCAAACCAATTACAGATGTATATGGAACCACACATCCAATATCTTGGTAAAAATCCTGCATCTATGACTATAGAATTAACTGTTAATAATTCTGAATTCGAATACGAAGACATGTCAGATTACAATATAAAGCCATACGAACTACTCGCCCAAAGCCTTAGAGAAGCAGAACAGATGCATGTTGTAAATGGTAATAAGATGCCATTCAAGTCATTAAGAATAAGAAGTATAGCAAATATACTTTCTGGCGCTAATTACTTCATATTAGATAATGAGACATCATTTGAATCTGCTGACGACCAAGGAAGACAAGGTGTTTCTATAAACTTTATAGAATCAGATCTTACAGACATGATAGGCAGATCTAATCTATCACTTGCAAGCACTTCACTATCAGAAGCTGATATGTATCCAATGATAGAGATAGGTGCACAACTATTAGAAATGTATGCAAGAATGGAGGTTATTACCAGAATGCCTTCTCGTCTTGTGTCGGATGACATTATAGAAGAAATAAGGGAAAGTCAAAAATTACATGGATATATAGGCGAGAATATATCACTTGTAAGTAATTTGGAAAAAATTGTAGATCTTCCAAAAGAAACAATAGAAGCACTACACCATTCAAAAGAGAATATACATGCAATAGTCGCAGCTATATACATAGAAGCGCAATCATTTATAAATGGAACAACCATAAGCAGGGTGTCAAAACCAGCTACATATAGAAAAGGACTAATTGATACAGCAAATAAACTAAGAGAAATATCTGCATATGTAAAAGTAAAAGTGGATAACAATGGAAGAGCACTAGATTTAACTTCATACGAATTTAGAAAGATGTTTGGTGCAATATCTGTTGGTATAGAGCAGATGCTTCAAGGATCTGTTGATGCTGGCCTATTTAAATTAAACGACAAGAATGTTAAGGACAATGATGAGTCTCAATATATTGAAATATATAGAACTATTGTAAAGAAAGGGTATGACGCCTTGAGTGTAAAAGCTCTCGGTGGAAAGTTTAACGAGATCAAGGGCGAAGCTATTCCTGATATGGAACTATATTCATCTTTAATCAAGGGATATGCAGATAAAAACAAAACAGTTGCTGCATCTAACTATCTTGGTGAATCTGATGCCAGAAGATTTTCTCCGTTCTTCTTTCTAAATCAAGACACATATATGGACTCTACAACTCTAATATCGCTTGTGGATGCAGTTGAGGAATTCAATAAAGATGAATTTAAAATTGATACATTAAAAACAGAGGGCGATAAGAGATTTGGAGAAGTTGAATATATACAAGGTGATAATATTCCAAAACCCCAAAGCCAAGAAGAAGCCAAAAAGAATAGAAAAACAACCAAGAAGCAAAAGGATGTAAAGGGAAGGCTCGAAAGACTTAGCAAGTATATAGACTTGACAATGGAAAGATACAATCTATACGTATCAAAATCTGGAAACAAAAGCAATACAGAATTGCGGTCAATAAAAATTCTCAAGATTACTGAAGATCTTGTTAGACATATAATGTCAATAGAGTCTGGTGG
>ERZ650304.1127-NODE-1127-length-10906-cov-4.672565_pt1 | contig 10906 bp, 7 predicted proteins | sample MGYA00376240_ERZ650304 | MGnify/ENA primary metagenome ERZ650304 (study PRJEB26733, sample SAMN07839271) | wastewater metagenome | biome: small river; feature: stream; material: water | place: USA: North Carolina | collected 2016-03-01 ...
ATCCAATACGATCCAAAAGGTGAATCAAAGATCATCACCCAATACGATATGTTCTCTGGTGGTCGTGACGGTGTCGTCAACCTTCCAAAGTTTGATATGCTCGGTATCCGAAATCTCCAATTCATCTCAGGCACGATTGAACGTATCAAAAAGATTCATGGTATCGATATTGATATCGATACCATTCCACTCGATGACCCAAAGGTGTTTGAAATGCTCTCTCGTGGTGAGACCATGGGAGTATTTCAAATGGCGGGTGACGGTATGACACGCTACCTCAAAGAGCTTCGCCCAACCAAACTCGAGGACTTAATGGCAATGGTTGCACTCTACCGTCCAGGACCAATGGAGGTGATCCCTGAGTACATCAAACGTAAAGATAACCCGAGTATGGTCAAATACCCCGACCCACGACTCAAAGATGATCTAGAGGCATCCTACGGTCTCTTGGTGTACCAAGATGACGTATTGATCACTTCGATTCGACTTGCTGGATACACCTGGCTGGATGCCGACAAATTCCGTAAAGCCATGGGTAAAAAGATCCCTGCAGAAATGGCTGAGCAGAAAGATAAATTTTACAAAGGATGTATGGAGTACGGAGGCCTCAAAGAAGCAAAAATCGATGAACTCTGGCATTTGATCGAACCATTTGCGGCGTATGGATTCAATAAAGCACATGCGGCAAGCTACGGTATGGTGGCGTACAAAACTGCATACCTCAAGGCAAACTACCCTGCCGAATATTTGAGTGCCTGTATGACCGCCGAGTCTGGAGACATCGAAACGTGCAGTGAATACATCAACGAAGCGAAACGTATGGGATTTGAAATCCTGCCACCTGATGTAAATGAGTCATACTCCGACTTTACGGTTGTTGTCGAGGATGGTAAGGCTACCAAGAAAATTCGCTTTGGAATGCGTAACATCAAAAACTTTGGTGAAGAGATTGGCAAGGCTATCATCGCTGAGCGTAAACATGGCGGCCCATTCACAAGTATCGAAGACTTTCTCGAGCGTGTGCAGCACAAAAACCTCAACAAGAAATCACTCGAAGCCCTCATTGCCTGTGGCGCCATGGACGCATTTGGTGACCGAGGTGTTCTCTTTGCAAACATGGAGGAGCTTCTTGCCTTTCACAAAGGACTCAAGACGTTTATTGGTACGAGCCAAGACTCACTCTTTGAAGGACTCGACTCTAAGCCACAAGCAACACTCACCCTTAAACCTGCGGCAGAAGCAACACTAACTCAGAAGCTCACCTGGGAAAAAGAATTACTTGGTCTCTATATTTCTGGTCATCCACTTGATAGCTTTGCGGACAAACTCGCTCGAAGCGGTACTACGATTCACAAACTCATGACCAAGACTCCTACCCCTGGAGAACGTCCAGCATTTCGCAAGCGCGGCGAAGCAGGTAAAGAGCTCCTTGTCGCCCATATCGATACCATCAAAATTATTATGACCAAATCAAGCAACCAAAAGATGGCCTTCATGACGCTTTCTGACAAGAGTGGCACTGCCGAGGCACTTGTATTTCCTGAAACATTCAAGACGATCGGCCCTATGCTTCGTGAAGGTATTGTCGCAGCATTTCAGTGCTCAGTATCAAATCGCGATGATAAGAAAGCTATTTTAGTTGATAATCTAAAGGTTTTTTCAGAATAATTGACTTTCTATACAAAGTGGGTAGAATAATTATAACCAAACCCATTGTTCTATGGCAAAGAAACGTCATCCTGCCATGATACAGCAGGAAAAACAAAAAAAAATTGAGGATATTTTCAAAGAAGTTATTCCCCTTATAAAAGAAGGCGAAAAAGATACTTCTTCCCTAAAAAAGGATATAAAGATCGTATACCAAGCAACCAAAGATTATATTTCCGCCTCAAAAGAGGATGGTATAGCAATTGAAGCTTGCATGAAGATATACAGACTTTTCAAAATCAAACCTTGGAAAAAATGGGATATAAGTTTAACAAATCTTATAAAAGATAAGTTACGATTATTGAAATATCCACAAAAAAAATCTCCTCAACTAGACCTTTTTGCCGCCTAAAAAGCGGCTTTTTTACCTCTAACAAACACAAAACCCGCATTGCTGCGGGTTTTGTGTTTTAGTGATAATCCAACATTACACTTTAATATTCTCAATCTTGTTCATGATCGCGATCACCTCATCAGCATATGTTGGGACAACTGATGGCGGATTATACGTCTGCAGGATGCCGCGAACCGTCTTACCTTCGTAGTAACGTGCCGTCTTTGGGTTATCACCGCCCAAGTTAAGGGCGACAACTTCAATGGCATGATCGTAGCTCTCGAAACCGATTTTACACGAACCCCATCCGAATGGATTGTTTTTACAATCATTTTTACCTCCGGATGATTCGCGAACCGCAATTGCTGGGACAAGTCGCCAATCAAGGCCGTGCTTTTCAGCTGCGAGAACCATTTTCATACCAGTACCCTTAAGCGGCATATCATACTTTGCATAATATGCATCAATTTTGGCAGCTTTCTCCTCTCTTTCCAATTGGAGTTTCTGTGCTTCGGGTGACAGTGACGTTTCTGTACTCATGTCCGCCGCAAGCATTGCCTTATCAATAGATGCCATAAAGGTATTCATTGAGAGGGTGGTTGCGAGAAGCGGAACAATGATGAACGATCGAATTAAATTTTTGTTAGTTGAACTCATAGTTCCCGGTTGAGCTCCGGGGGAACTTCATGTCAGTAACGTTTTCTTTTTTGATTCAGAAATCTGTCTCTAGAAGAAAACAGTCCAGTACACATACGTGTCTGGAACTGCAAATATAATAGCATATTCGATATGATATGTCAATGGTTATACAACAAAAAAACACTGTGTCAAACATAAAATACCCTTATAAAATAAGGGTATTTTAGACAACACTATTTGACAAATATACTAATAAATTGTCTTATTTTCCTTACATGGGAGGCTTTTGATCTCCTTACCTTAGTTAGAAGCAGAAATACCAGAAACCATTGATACTACCTGCTCTTTGAGACGCTGTTCCATCTCACGGAACAGTCTTGTTGCCTCTTTTTTATACTCAACAAGCGGTTCACGCTGCCCATATGCACGAAGACCAACTGACTGGCGAGTGTGTTCCATTGTATCGATATGCTCAACCCAGAGCGTGTCGGTCGTGTACAGAACAATGCGTCGAACCATGTCCCAAAAAGCATCTTCACCAACAAGTTTAATCTTGTCCGCAACAATCGGCTCAAGCGTTGCCTGATCAGTAAGTCCATAGAGAGTCGAGATGATATGCCCCCGATCCCCTTCTACCATCGCACGACGACGTGCGTAGATAATGTCTCGCTGGTATGCAAGGACAGTGTCATATTCCAGGGTGCTCTTGCGGGCATCAAAATGAAATCCTTCGATTTTCTTCTGTGCTGACTCAAGTGCCCGAGATACAAATCCATGAGCAATAGGCTGATCCTCTGGTACACCAAGCTTGGTCATCATACCCTTGATACGCTCTGATCCGAACACTCGCATCAAGTCATCCTCAAGTGACACATAGAACTGCGTCTCACCTGGATCCCCCTGTCTCCCTGCTCGTCCACGAAGTTGATTGTCGATGCGTCGTGCTTCATGACGCTCAGTACCAATCACAAAAAGTCCCCCAAGCGCCTTGACCTCAGCTTGCTCTTCTGGTGTCGAAGGATTACCTCCAAGAATAATGTCGACACCACGACCTGCCATGTTGGTCGCAATCACGACTGATCCTTTGCGACCGGCTTGTGCAATGACCGAGCCTTCTGATTCATGATTTTTCGCATTCAAGACTTGATGTGGAACACCTGCACGTTTGAGGTATGCAGAGAGGAGTTCATTGCGCTCAATAGACACTGTACCAATCAGTACTGGTTGCCCGGTACTGTGAAGCTCTTTTACTTTTCGTGCAATCGCCTCAAACTTGCCATGTTCAGTAATAAAAATCAAATCATTGTTATCTTTTCGAGAAATCGCACGGTGTGTTGGCACAGTTACCACTGAGAGTGCATATACTTTGAGGAATTCTTCTTCACTGGTTTTTGCGGTACCAGTCATACCAGAAAGCTTTTTATAAAATTTAAAGTAGTTTTGGTAGGTGATTGATGCAACTGAACGACTTTCCTGCTCAATCTTGACTCCCTCCTTTGCTTCAATTGCCTGATGAAGCCCTTCAGACCATCGACGTCCTGGCTGCATACGACCAGTAAATGGATCAACAATGATTACTTCTCCATCCTTGATTACATAATCTTTGTCTTTGCTATAGAGCGCACGGGCACGAATAGCAGTTTCAAGATAGTGGACGTATTTGATACCTTCTTTTGTATACATATCTTTGATACCAAGAAGTTGCTCTGCTCTCGTAATACCATCATCAGTAAGCTGGATAGCCTTGAGTTTCTCATCGACTGTATAGTCTTCTTCCGGAGTCAGTTGTGATACAACTTTAGTAATTGTTTTATAGAGTGATTCAGAATCAGCAATTGGAGATGAGATAATAAGTGGTGTACGACTTTCATCAATCAAGATCGAGTCGACCTCATCGACTACTACAAATGCATGGCCACGCTGCACAATGTCATCCTTGCTTGAGACGAGATTGTCACGAAGGTAGTCAAAGCCAAACTGACTGTTTGTACCGTATGTAATGTCTGCAGCATAGGCATCCCTGCGGGTTACTGGACGCATCAACTCTTTTTCGATTTTAAATACCCCTTCACTACTCTCGGTCTGAACTTCAATTTCATGAGTCGGATCAAATACAAAAGATTTTTGTTGGTCATTAATCACGCCAACAGAAAGTCCCAGAAAACTATAAATCGCACCCATCCATGTTGCATCACGGCGTGCGAGGTAGTCGTTCACGGTTACCACATGTACGCCTTCACCCGTAAGTGCGTTAAGGTACACCGGAAGAGTTGCCATTAATGTTTTTCCTTCACCAGTGCGCATCTCCGCAATCTTGCCATCATGGAGTACCATGCCACCAATCAACTGCACATCATAGTGACGCTTGCCGGTGACGCGCTTGGAAGCTTCTCGAACAAGTGCAAATGCGCGCGGGAGAAGTTCATCAAGTGACTCGCCTTCGGTATAGCGAGCCTTCAGAGACGCAGTTTCCGAAGGAAATTGCTCATCAGTCAACACAGCGATTTGAGCCTCAAGATCATTGACCTTTCGGACCAATACGTCGTACTTTTTGAGCTGGCCTTTGTCAAACAAAGACTGAATAAATGAAAATGCCATAGAAGTGCATACTAGCATAAAAGCACCCTATCCGAAAGCACAAAACCGCCCCCTGTCGGACGGTTTTGTGTAAGTGGAAAGAGAGTGAAGAGAAGAATTATTTCTTCTTTTTAGCAACCTTCTTTTTAGCTGCCTTCTTTGCAACCTTTTTCTTGGCTACCTTCTTTGCAACTTTCTTTTTAGCTACTTTCTTTTTTGCTGCCATAAAATGAATGTTTTAATCCTGATAATACTTCTGTGATGATCGACCACATTGTTTGTGATTGAACGCGTTACCACCACATGTACATTCATTATCTCGCATGCATCACATGCATGCAATATTTTTTTGATAAAACTGTGGATAACTACGTGAATTTTTTTCATTCTTTTTTATAAACGCAAATTAATTGCGTTTATAAAATTATACCTATAAAAATATGATGCAATCAAAAGATTTTATTGTATTCAATATATATTCATTGCATATATACAAAAAAGAAAAATCTTCGCGGTAAGGCGAAGATTTTTCATAGTTGTTGTACTCGTAAGCCGAATTCTGTTTTAGTGATCATTTATCTAGGATGATGATTGCTCATCACCTCAAGCAGCACTCTGATTTTCATCAGCACGGCCTTGCACAGAAGTAAGGATTTAGCCGTTTCATTTCTCTTGTTTCCAAAAGAATTTATCCACGAGGGATACCTTTGTATTTCTACGCCGGCGTCACTGTTCGCACCTCGAAGCTTGCGCTCGACGGGTATTACCCGCTACCCTGCTGCGATATTACTACCGCCTGTGTTCGGACTTTCCTCACCGTATTACTACAGCGCGATCGCTCGGTACAACATGTTCATTATGCACATACAAAAAGCCCTGGCAATCCCAGGGCTTTTTGTATTCTGCTACGCTTCGCAATTCACACACATACTATCTGCAAGGATAGTGACTTTTGGTTTTTTGGATTCTTGCTCCTGAAGCTTTTTACGACCAAACTGTTGTGCAGCATTCATGCTGTGTTGATAGTAGAGTGTCTTGATTCCCTTGGACCATGCATAGAGATACAACGCATTGAGATCTTTTGCTGCAATACTCGGATCAATCATAATGTTAAGTGACTGCGCCTGGTCAATGTACTGCTGACGTACTCCTGCTTGTTCAATAATTGCCTTTTGGTCAATTTCACTAAATGTTCGGAATACCTTTTTTTCGTGATCAGTTAGTATATCGAGATGTTGTACTGATCCATCATTGTCACGAATACTATTCCATACATCTGAAGTATTACAGCCTTTTTCCTCAAGCAATGCCTCAAGTGTCGGATTTTTAATTGTTACCTTCATCTTGTCGACATCTTTCACAAATGCGTTGGACATCAATGGCTCAATACTCTGTGAGACTTGTCCCAAAATAAATGCAGACGACGTCGTCGGCGCAACCGCAAGGAGCGTGGTATTGCGACGACCATACCCCTTGAGGACTGCTGGCTCACCATATTCTTTTGCCATGTCTTCTGATGCTTTATATGCTTTTTCTTTAATGAGTTTAAAGATTTCTTCGTTAAGGGCGGAAGCTTCAGCACTTTCAAATGCAATATTGCTTTCCTGAAGGAACGTGTGCCATCCCAGAACGCCAAGCCCGAGCGCGCGATGCTCAGTCGCAAACTTGTGCGCACGCTGCATAAAATAGAATGACGATTGCTTTTGTGGATCTTCACTATCACGGAAACTCTCGAGTCGTTCAGCAAAATCAGAGATCACCGTATCAAGGAACATAGTAAGTGTTTCAACTGCATCAGTATCCTTCCATTCGTGATAATGACGAAGATTGATTGATGAGAGACAGCACACAAACGAAATATCATCAGCAGAGGGGAGACAAATTTCTGAACACAGGTTACTACCATGAATGCGCATTCCTTTGTCCTTATAGACATCAACGGTATTGTTGTTGACGGTATCACTAAAGAGAATATACGGATAGCCGATTTCAGTACGACGCTGGATGATCTTTGCCCAAATCTTTCGCTTTTCTTGATCGCCATCAACCATCGCTTTGAGCCATGCGTCCCCTACTGTAACCGCATACGTCGACTCTTGAATGGGATGCCCCTCTTTACCAATATTCAAAAACTCTTCGATGTCACCATGCTCAACAGGAAGATATGGTGCAAAGTGACCACGACGGACCGACCCCTGACTCACAATATTAATCAAGTTGTCGAAGAGCTCCATAAAGTGGACTGCACCTGATGAGTGACCATTATCCTTGATCACTGATCCACGAGGACGAAGCCCTCCAAACGATCCTGAAGTACCACCGCCATGCTTTGTCATCATGCCGACTTCTGCATGAGTGTAGAGAATACGAGACATATCGTCAGCAATGTAGCTTCCAAAACAGCTAATCGGAAGTCCACGACTGAGACCATAGTTTGACCAGATTGGAGATGCGAGTGAGTAAAATCCGCGAGACATATAGTCATAGAACTTGTCAGCAAAACCTGGTTTGCCAAGCTTCTGCTCTGCAATAGTCGCAATCTCACGAATGCGATCTTCTGCTGTCACCCCCGGAAGGAGGTATCCTTTTGCCAAAAATGTTCTACTGTTTTCGTTGAGCCAATACATGCTATTGTTTTTTATATAATCTACTAATATGAACGACTTCTATCTAAAAAAGATCATCGCTGGTAATACTCTTGCTCTTTTTGTTGTAGTTGATGGATTTTTTGTTGAAAAAATCTCCATGTTTCGTTGCAATAACCTCGTCATAAAACCATTCTGATTCCTTGAGGAGCTTTTCATCGGTCATAAAGATTTTGGTGATACCAATACTCTGGAGCGAATTGTTGAAGCGTTGCTTAATGAATTCGAGAACTGCTGCTTTTGAAATAAATTCGATTTCTCCTTTTTCAAAGATCCATTCAACAACTTCTCTTTCTGATTCAAATGCTTCCTTACAGAGACCAATTACCTGCTCTTCAAACTCCTGGTCAAACCATTCAGGATGCTCATCTTTAATAATATTGATCACATCAATCCCAAAAAGTCCATGAATCTGCTCTTCTTTTGATGTAGCCTCAACAGCATTTGAAATACCCTTGAACAAGTTCTTGTGCTTATTGAACGACATCATAATCAAAAACTGTGAAAACAGTGATACATGTTCAATAAACAGTGAGAAAAGTAAGATTGACTGACTGTAATCCCGATCATCTTCGCTTCGTGCATTTTTCAATGCCTTGTCGAGATAGTGAACGCGCTTGATAAGTACTGGTATATCATCGATGCGCTTGAAGACTTCATTGAGTCCAAGTATTTCAAGCAAATGCGCATAGGCATCCGTATGGCGGACTTCACTTTCTGCAAAGGTCGCACCAACCGCACCGATCTCAGGCTTTGGAAGCTTCTTGTAGACGTCACCCCAAAATGTTTTTACTGCAACCTCGATCTGCGCGATAGCAAGCATGGTGTTTTTGATGACGTTTCGCTCTTGCTCAGTCACGTTCACCTTGAAGTCCTGCACATCACTGACAAAGTTGAACTCAGTATGAATCCAATATGAATGTCTGACCGCATTGACGTATTCATACAAGTCAGGGTATTCGTATGGCTTCAAGTGAGTCCTCTTTTTGAAAATATCTCGCTTGCGCTCCTTATTTCGTTCTTCTCGGTACAAAATGTATGCTTTTGCAACATCAAAGTCACCCTTTGCCGCAATTTCACGTTCAACAATATTTTGAATAGACTCAACATCAGGAACGACTGCATCCCCATAGATAGCATCAAGCGATGCCATAATACGCCCAATCAACTCTGAAAGAGATGCCTCATCAATCGGAGTGGTAGTGGCACTGTATGCCTTTGTAATAGCTGTTTCGATGCGCGCAGGGTCAAATGCCGCTACCGATCCGCTCCGTTTCTTGACGAGTTTGATCACCATAAATACACCACTCTCCACTTACTGATAAAAAGTATGTTTAGTATACAAAAAAAAATCTCTCAACAAGAATACTGAGTCGTGTTTTTCGGGTAATGAAAATGAATTTGAAGAAGTGTAAAGACGACTGTTCACAAAGCATTATGCGACAGTGCTTTTTGGCGCGTCATAAAAAAATTTTCAATTATTTCTCAAGGGTGAATTTGAGTCCATCGGTAATCCCTAGTACCTCTGCATCACCCGCATTGACCTCAAGTACGTACTGCACATCAGATGGCGCATAAAATACTGTTGGATATGTTGATGGATCAACTCGAGCTGTTACTCCCACAACGTGCAAAGCACTATCAATCCATACGAGATCAAGCGGATAGCGCATATCTTTCATCCAAAATCCCTCAGGGCCTGATGATTCAAAGATAAAAAACTTGCCAGTGTGCATAGGGAGCGATGGTGTGCCTGAAAGCCCTTGTTCACGCTCAGCTTCGGTATCAGCAATACTTACCGATATGGGTGCCTTTGCTCCTCTAAGAACTGCATCTGCATACTTACTATTTAGATTACTTGGTTGAGGTTCTTGGTGCATGTTATTAGTAGAACGCACAAAGAGCACCCCAAAGAGTGCTCCTGTAACCAGTAGTATGAAAATTGCAGTACGAATGCGTGTATCCTTGATAACCATGATATTTGAGCAAAATCAGCTTTATTTTGCCTCGATCTACCAATCATATGCTCTATAGATACACACGATTGGATTTGCGCACGCTAACCCTTGTGCAGGGAGTGAATATTGAGTCATTCACCACAACCTTTTTCGATTTACATCGAATCAACCGTATCAATCTATATACTACCCCGAAGGATACCATATAGACATCTCAATTTGAGTTAATCCACGACCAGCTTCCGCTAGCCGTGCCTTGTTACGACTTATTCCCTGTCACCGATCTTACCGTAGTCCCTCCGTATGGAGAGCCTTCGGGTACTACCGGCTCCCTTGAATTGACGGGCGGTGAGTACAAGACTCGAGAACGTATTCACCGCAGTTTGGCTGACCTGCGATTACTAGCGATTCCAGCTTCAAGAAGTCGAGTTGCAGACTTCTATCCGAACTAGGGCTATCTTTGAGGGTTGGCTCCGGATCGCTCCATTGCATCCCATTGTAATAACCATTGTATTATGTGTGTGGCCCCAGATATCAAAGGGACATGCTGACCTGGCGTCATCCTCTCCTTCCTCCCAGCCCGAAAACTACATCGGACAGATCCTGAGTGGAATACCATAGTATAAATACTTTGGTATTCCACTCAGGATCCGCAGAGTCCAGGTGCTCTGTGGTGAGATTAAAATATAAATACTTTATTCTCACCACAGAGCACCCGATCACATCATTCGATGGCCATGGTGGTAAAAACAACATATAAATACATTATTTTTACCACCATGAACACCGAAGATATAGTCTTTGGGCTGGGCGGTCTCGCCTGACACTTGTAACAGACGACGAGGGTTGCGCTCGTTAGCCCACTTAAGGGAACAGTTCAAACCACGAGCTGACGACGGCCATGCATCACCTGCTCAGATGTCTTGCGAGGGCCTAGTTTCTTAGGATTTCATCTGAGCTTCAAATCTGGGTAAGGTTCTTCGTTTACCTACGAATTAAACCACATAATCCACCGCTTGTGCGAGTCCCCGTCTATTCCTTTGAGT
>ERZ650304.1128-NODE-1128-length-10904-cov-4.831597_pt1 | contig 10904 bp, 12 predicted proteins | sample MGYA00376240_ERZ650304 | MGnify/ENA primary metagenome ERZ650304 (study PRJEB26733, sample SAMN07839271) | wastewater metagenome | biome: small river; feature: stream; material: water | place: USA: North Carolina | collected 2016-03-01 ...
GCCGGCGGGCGCGAGCGAAGCCCGTAGGGCTGCATGCGGCGCACGGGAAGCCCTGCTCCGCGGAAGTTGACCTGGTCATACCCGCTGGCCGAGCTGCGCGCCAAGATGCCCTGGCGCACGGCGCGTTTTGCCATGTTCTCGCCGCCGCTCACTTACTGATGGCCCTCGTGATGTTGCTATTGAACCGAGCGTTGGGCGGCGCCTCTAACTCCCCGAACGCCGCCGAGAGCAAGTTGGGCAGCTTCAGCGTCAGGTGGGCGACGTCGCCCTCGGGGGTGCTGTCGTAGTGCACCGCGGAGCAGTAGAGGTTCCCCTGCACTCCGGTCACACTGTCGTCGACCGCGACCATGGTGTCCGACTCCCACCAGCGCCCATTTTGGTGGTGCCCCTTGACCTGAACCTCGTAGGTCCAGGAGTCGAAGAACTCGCGCTTGTAGCGCCACTCCGCCTGCTTCTCGGCGAGGTCGCTCTTCCACAACTCTCCATCGCAAAAGGTGTTGCGGTAGGTGAAGGGGAGGACGGGCCGCGAAAAGGTTCCATATACTCGGCCCGCATTTGGGTCGTTCGGGTTGAGCTTGGCGAACTCCAAGCCAACGACCTCACCGACGCAAGTGACCTCGGTATATCTCCCCGTGATGCTATCGATCAGTCGGACGCTCTCGACGTTGTTCCGGTCGCGCCGTGCGTCGTCGTGGTACTCAATGCGGTAGAGCGGCTTGCGGTTGTAGTCGGGACTCCAGACCTGCATGTAGCCGTCGCTGGAGACGTTTACGAGCAGATTGAAGCGCCGCGCGCACTCCAGCAAGATGTCGAAGACCTTGTCTCCAGCCTCTACCTGAATCGCGTAGACGCGCTGGAAGACCCCGGTCAGGTTCGCCGCAGCGGCCTGGCTCTTGGTCAGGGTGACGCGTTCCCCCAGGCGCTGCTCCAGCGATGTCCGGTTGGTGGTGAGAATCGTGGCCTTCCAGGTCCCCCTCGGCCCATCGTAGGCGCCTGCGATGCCCCAGCGAGGATCAAAGAGCCCCGGCAGCTCTTGCTCCGTAAACACCGATATCCCGCGTGCAGTAAACAGGTCGCCGAAGGTGCCGCGCTGCAGGTTGTAGGTGAGCGGGCCGCTGCAGGTGACGAGGTGCCAGCCTAGGTCCGCACACCCGAGTTGGATGCGCGTTCCGCTCCGGTCGCTCGATGCCTGGCGCTCGATGAGGCGCCCGGTGTGCTTGAGCGTCAGTGCGCCCCCATTCACCCGGGGGTTGGACAGCTTCAACTGCACCTTAGCCCCGGGCATGAACTTCGCCGTGTATTTTCCCCGTGGGTTGGGCACCGTCACGCTGAATGGGTCGCCCACCGCGAGCACGTCGCTCTGGTAGCTGAAGGCAGAGCAGCCGTCGATCGCCTCCCCTTCGACCTCGATGACCGCCCGAGTCTGGGCGATGTCGTCTCGGTTCGAGATCATGTGCCCACCGATGGCATGATGAGGATCTGGCCTGCCGGGACGAGGCCGTCAGGCATGCGGAGATCAGGGTTCATGGTCAGCACCTCCTGCACCTTGGCGCGCGCCAGCTGCGCGCCGTAGCGGGCCGCGCACAGCGCCTGCAGGGTCTGCGCGGCCTGGACCACCACGGTCTCGGTGCCGGGGCCGGAGGCCTTCACCGCATGGTAGAGGTTCACGCCGCTGGCGATGGTCGCGCGGCTGGCGCTGGTGATGGGGTACAGGTCGACCCCCAGGATCCCCTGCGTGCGGAACTCCGCCACGCAGGCCTGGCTCGCGCCAAGGAGCGCACCCAGGGCGCCGAGCAGCGAGGGGTCGCTCTTCAGTGCGTTGTAGACCGCGAGCGCGGTGCTGGTGAAGCTGTAGGCCAGGTCGTAGACCCGCGCGGCGTGGGCGAGGCCAGCCGCGAACTTGGCCCGCAGCGCCGCGGTGGTGGCCTTCGCGTTGGCTGCTGCCTGCAGCGCGGTCGCGCCGGCTGTGGTGGCCGCCGCCAGAGCGCCAGGCGCCGGCTCGACCACCAGGGTGCCGTCGATTTGGTCCTCCGCGAAGCGCAGGCTGAAGACCACTGCATCGCCCTCACGGGCTGGCGCGCTGCGCTGGCGCATGCCGCGGTAGGCCACCGCGACCTGGCCGAGCTGCGGGTGCTGCAGGAGCAGGCGCTTGTTGCGACGGAAGAACGCCGCGGTGTCACGGTAGCGCGCGTAGGCGGTGCGGCCGTCGCCTTCGTCGTCGGGCACTTGGCCGCCGTAGACGATGCAGTTGAACAGGAACTTCGAGCTGTGCGAGCCCATCGGCTCCTGCAGGTCGCCGTCGCGCTTGAGGAAGTGGTGCTCCCCCATGATCTCGTCGTGCTCGTCGTCCCAGTCCTCCAGCGTGCCCATGAGCCGGATGGACTCGGGGCTGGTGACGCTGGTGCAGCGGAACTCCTGGCAGTCGGCGACCTGGTACTCCATCAGTTGCTACCCGCTGGCCGCGGCCGCGGCGCGGCGGGCCGTTGCGCGCGCGACACCTCGCGGCCGACGTCGCGCGCAGACTGGGGCGTCAGCTCCACCTTGAGCACACCGCTGGCGGCGGCCGCAGCAGCCGCCGCCGCTGTCGCCGCGCCCGGGACGCGCCCCACCGCGTTCTCCAGCATCATGCGGGCGCCAGGCCGCCCCCGGAAGGCCTCGTCGTAGGCGTCCTGGGTCTGCTGCGCGCGCCCTCCGACCTCGTTGGTCTCGAAGTTCTCGCGCTCGGCCTCCAGCTGCTGGCGGCGGCCGACGGCGGTCTGGTCGTAGCGCTGGGTGCCCACCGGGCGCCCGAGCTCGTCCTGCAGGGCGCGCTGGAAGGCAGGCCGGTTCGCCCGCGCCCGCCGCTCCGCCTCGCTCTGGTGGGTCGCGCTCTCGCGCTGCAGCTCCTCCGCGGTGGGTGGCCGCGCCCCTGGCGCCAGGGGCGCGCGGTAGTTCAGCATGCCCTGAATGTCGGCGGTGTCCTCGGCGACGCTCTGGGGGCGCAGCTCCGACATGGAGTAGCCCGCGCCGAAGGCGCCGCCGCCGAGCTCGTTGATCTGGGCGCCGACGCGGGAGAACTCCGCCGGGAAGCGCTTGCCGTATTTCTTCGACAGGCGCGTCAGCACCTCGACCACGTCGCGGCGGCCGGTGCCCTTCTCGATGTAGCCGCCGCCGCCCAAGGTGCGGATGAGCGTGAGGTCGTCGATGCCGGTCGCCGAGTTGATGAGGTTCTGCGCCTTCTGCGCGGCCAGCTCGGGCGGCAGGTTGCCCGCGGTGCGCGCGATGAGCGTCAGGAGCTTCTGGCGGGACTCGTCCGTCGGCGTGTAGACCTTGCTGAGGTCCATGCCGCCGATGAGGTTCATCAGGCCGCCACGCCCGCCGCTCGTGCCGTAGGCTGCGCCGGCCGCGCTGGTGAAGCGCACCGCCTCGCGCAGGGCCTGCGGCGACTGCACGCCCAGGTTGTTGTAGGCCTTCACGCCGAAGCGCTCCACGCCCTCGGCGCTGCCGGTCTTGTTCTTCTGCTCCAGGGCGACGTCCGTGATGAAGCGAGCCGCGTTGGAGCTGCCGGTCTGCTCGCTCACGCGCTGCACCGACTCGACCACCTCGCGCTCGGCGACGTGCCGCGTCTGCGCGAGGTCCCGGATCTGCTGCTTCATCTCTGCGACGCTCTGGCCAGACTTCATGGCCAGGCGCGTGACGGACTGCTCAATCTCGCCGTAGCGGCGCTTGGCGCCAGTCACGTCGATGTCGGTGATGCCCAGCACCGAGCGGCTCGCGCGGTCGGCGGCGCCGACGATGGCCGACAGGGAGATGCCCAGGTCGCCCGCCATCTTGCCGGCGGCGGCGAAGTTGCGGCCCAGGTCTGTGCCCTTGGCCGCCTTCTCCAGGTCCAGGAACTTGCCCCGGACCTTCTCGACACCCGTCAGCACATCGCTTGTGCCGTCGAGCTTGACCCGGATTTTCGCCTCAGCGGTCATCCGTCACATCCTTCCAAGCACCTGCTCTGCCGCCCGTCGTGCCACCCACCAGCGCACCAGATCACCATCCGGCACCTCCGCCAGGGGCGCGCCAAACCACTCTCCCGGTGTGCTGTGCAGCAATCGAATCCCCTGCGCCGGGCGGCTCAGGATTCCCCCGATGCCTCTTCGTGGAGCGCCTCCCACTGGCCGCGCTTCGGGGTCTCTGGGTACTCTTCGTCGAGGAACCGCGTGTACTCCGCAAGGAGCCACTCCACCTGGCGCGGCACCAGGGCCTTGCGGAAGGTGGCGTAGTCGGCCTCGCGCACGAAGGGCTGGCGCGGGTTGTCCACGTCCCGCAGGCACCGCAGGAGGAACCGGCGGTTCACCTCGGCCTGCAGCACGTCCTGCGGGATGGGGGCGCCGGGGACCTCCGTCTGCTGGTCCTCCGCGAGGGTCCACCGGTAGGGGCTGGTGGGATCCTTGTCCTGCCGCTCCAGGTAGGTGCGCGCCTCGCGCTCCCCGGCTGTGGACAGCACGTCGTTCACCGGCACCAGCAGCGCCTCGGCCTCGGTCTTGTGCTCCAGGCCCGCCACCACGTGCAGGAGCTGCACCTTCACCCGCCGCACCACGCAGGGCACGCCGGGGGAGGTCTTCAGCAGCTCGCCGAGCTGCATCAGGCGCTGCCCAGCGTGATGCGCTCGGTACCCACCAGAGACCGCGTGAGCGACCCGTTCCCCGCCACCTCGTTGGCCTGCACCGAGCCCGCGTTGTTCACGCAGCGCTTGATGAGGTAGCTCGTGGTGCCCTCCTTGTAGGCGAAGTCGAAGCGCTTGGCGCCGTTGACCACGGGCACCGAGGCGACGGCGTTGTCGAACTCCTGCGCCTGGGCGAAGATCGCGAAGGTCAGGTTGATCGTCGTGAACTCGCGGCCCACGGTGTGGTCAGCAAAGCCCGGGCCCGCGTGGGGCGTGGTCTGCTTGTTGAAGCTGACATTCACGTCCTCGCACCCGGCAAGGTCCGTGTTGTTGACGGTGATCGGGATCCGCCCAATGGGGACAAGCACTACCTCGGCCATGAGTCGTTCTCCTCGGTCGGCTTACGCCAGGAAACCCTTGATGCCAATGATGCTGAGGGGCTGCGGCCACTTCATGGGCAGCCCGAGGTCGTAGCGCTGGGGCGCCGCGGGGTTTCCCTGACCGCTGATCTGAGGGAAGAGCGACTCCGCCCCGTCGTAGATGTCGAGCTTGTTGCGGTCGACCATCCACGACTTGACGGCGACCAAGATGTTCTCGCCCGTCACGCACTCCGGCGTGTAGGCCGCCTCCTGCTTGATGTTCTTGCCCATGACGATGGGCTTCAGCTTGGCCTTCAGACTCAGCCGGTCGTCGTCCATGGTCAGGATGCCGCCCCAGCGGGTGAGCCGGGCGTCCCCCGGCTTCCAGGTGGTCGTGTCGCTCACGATGGCGAGTCGCCCGCTCTGGTCGTCGATGACGGGCGTCAGGTAGTAGTTCGCCATGGCGGCCTGCTGCTCGTCGATGGTGGGCCGCTCCACCAGGTCGGGCACGTGGAGCGGGGCGAGGTCGCCCGAGACCAGCACCTGGCCGTCGTAGTTCTTGGGCGGGAAGTCCACGAGCTGCGCCACCAGGGCCGCGGTGCGCGCGGTGATCTCCCAGTCCTGCTCCCAGGCGCCCGGGGTCCAGTTGACGTTGTAGCGGGGGCTGGTGGTCAGCGCGGGACTGGGCGCCAGCGGCAGCGCCGCGGCGACCGACAGCTTCTCGGTGCAGGTGACGTGCGCGGTCTGCCCCTTGTCGTGGGGGCTGTCCTGGTACTTCTCGATGTGCGTGGCGATGGCCGACAGCGAGGCGGTGTCCAGAAACGGGTGCGCCCACACGAGGTAGGCCGGGGCCGCCGCCACCGCGCCGAGCAGGGTGGTCAGGGTCGGCGCGCCAGCGCCCTGCAGGGTGCTCGGGTTGCCGGTGGACACCGCCACCGAGGCGAGCGCGCCGCCGCTCACGCGGTCGGTGATGGACAGCGTCTGCGCGGCGTCTGTGGTGGCCAGCGTCAGCCGGTGGACGATGCGCTTCGGCGCGTAGTACAGCCACAGCGTTGCCGAGTCCGCGCCGGCCTTGAGTTGGAAGTTGCGGGCCGCCAGCCCCGTCGCGATGGCGGCAGCGACCGTGGCCGGGGTGGCGCTCGCCGCGGGGCTGTAGGGGTAGCTGCCGGTGTTGCAGCTGAAGGTGTGGGTACTGCCGCCGGTGGCGTTGGTGGCGATGACCACCTTCGCGCGGGCGACGCCCACCTTCATCGCGGTGTTCGAGTACTCCACGCGGATCGGGTAGGTGTTCCCAGTGAGCCCCTTGTGGACGGAGGTGAGAACCACCGTCGAGAAGGCCAGCAGCGCCTGCGCGTAGACGTAGTCGATGGTCCCGGCGCCTCCCATCCCGCTGTAGCCGATCTTGCCGGCGAGCGCGCCGATCCCATCGAGCACAGTCTTCACGTCGGCCGGCGTGGCGTTGCCCGCCGCGGCGTTGTCCGTGCCGAGCGCGATGGCGAGGACGCCCGTCGCGGCGGTGTAGGTCGCGGTCGTCGACTGGTTGGCGGCTGACTTCTGGGTGACCACCAGGTACTGGCCCGCGGCCAGCGCCGTGAAGGTCATGGCCTTGGTGCTGCTGCCGAGGGTCAGCGCCTCGCCGACGATCGAAGCGGTGGCCGGCAGGTAGTCCTGCACCGCCTGGCGCGCCAGCAGGTAGTTGCCCGCGACGTCGTTCCAGGTGTCGCCCTGCTGCACGCCGACGGCGACCGGCCAGCCGCACTCGTAGACGGTGACGATGCCCGGCGCCGCCGCGGCGCTGACGCTCTCGATGGTGCCGTCCGTCTTGGGGGCGGCCCGGAACCACAGGAGCTGCGTCGCCGCGGTGCCGGCGCTGGGCTCATCGAGCGCGGCGACCGAGATCCGCACGCCCGACCCGATGCGCAGCTGCGCGGTCACGGCCGCGTAGAGGCGCGACAGGTCGGTCTTGCGGGCGCCGCTGATGAGGTCGACGTCGGCCTGGCTCTGCACCTCGACCGGCTCGTTGATGCCGCCGACGCCCGAGCTCAGGCGGTAGCCGGTGAGCAGGATCGACTTGTTCGGCGTCGAACTGGCCGCGCCGCTGAAGTCGAACTGAAAGTAGATGCCGGGCACCCGGTAGTTCAGCGGGATGGCGGTGTTCAGCGGCGGGTTCACGAGACGACCTCCGAGATGCTGGGCTGCGCAGTGCGGGCGCGGAAGTCAGCCAGGCGCTCACTCTCGACAAGGATGGAGTGCTCTCCGTCCTTGTCGGAGCAGGCGACCGCGGTGACGATCCAGTCTTCGCCGTCCTTCTTGAACACGTCGCCGACGTGATCATGCGAGAGCAGGACACCGTTCCTGCTGGCCTCGACATCGCCCGCGTCGTAGGAGCGCTGGTAGTGCTCACCCCAGGCGACCACCTTGCCGGTCGCCGGCAGGGGGCGGCGGTGCTCATCGCTGGCCAGCGGCACCAGGGGGCGCACGAAGATCAATTCCCCGTTGCGAGGCTGATAGGCCATCGGACTCCTCAGATCGTGTAGGGCCCGCGCCAAGGGATCAGCGTCGGGCACAGGTAGTTAAAAGACAGGATCTCGGCGGTGCCCGTGCGCACCACCCCGACCCGCAGCGCGCCCGCCAGCGCGGGCGCTGCGGCGCCAGGCACCACGGAGGGCAGGAACAGGGTGCCGTCCTCCTGCAGGTCCAGGTAGACGTCGCGGCTCGCGGGGAAACGCAGCGCCGTGGGCTCGTAGTCGACGCGGCCGTTGTTGACCAGCGCTGCGCCGCGGGCCGGCGCCCGCTCCAGGCCCGGTCCGGGCGCCAGGGTGAAGCCTTCGATCACCAGGTTGTCGGTGGCGGGGGCCCCGCTCGCGAGCTCCGGCTGCACGCCGATGACTTCGATCGGCAGGAGCTCCTCGTCCGCCAGGTGAACGGAGGCGTGCACGGCGATGTCTACCTGCGCTACGAACAGGCGCTGCGACAGGTCCTCTTCCAGGATCTTGGCGCCGCCGATCTCGACGCGCTCGACATAGGGGCCCAGGCCGAGCTGCGCGCCCGCGAGCACGTAGCGCACGTCTCCGATCATGCGGTTCAGGCCCGGGCCCTCGCTCGGGTCGGGCAGCGTGGAGCCCTGGAGGGCCTGCCAGTCCGGGCGGTTGTTCTGCGCGACGCACAGGACGCTGAAGCGCTGCTGCGTCACGTAGAGGCAGCCGGGGCGGTTCGAGCGGGGCGTGACCTGGTCGTCCTCCCACTTCACGAGGAGCGAGGGGCGCTGCCCGAACAGGCGCGTCAGCATCTCCTCTTCGGTGGATTCGCCCTCATAGATCATGACCTGCTTGGCGTAGCGCGCGACGCCGAAGAGGCCGTCCTCGCGCTCCAGGAACGCCGGGGGCACCTGGCACAGCGGCAGGGTGAAGCGGCCGTAGGGGGCCTGCAGCGTGCAGCGCCGCCAGCGCCCGGGCTTGGTGCCGCGGTCTGCTGGCGCGACCACGTCGGCGCCGTCCGCCAGGGAGCTGTACAGGTCGAAGCGGAAGTTGGTGCCCTCGCTCTGCACGTAGCACAGCTCGCGGTGCACGATGGCCTTCGATCCCTGCGTGCCCCCCGTGAGGAACGTGCGCAGCGCGGGGAGGTCCCGGACGGTGAAGCGGCGCCGCAGGGCCAGGTCGAGCGTCTCCACCAAGGCTTTTTGCACCTCGGTGATGAGCGTGCGCACCGAGGGCCTCATGGGAGCAGGGCCTTCACGTAGCCCTCGACGATCTCCGCCATCTTCTGCTCGTCCCCTGCCTCGAAGAACAGGAAGGGCCGCGCCGGGATCTTGGCGCCGTGGCCCGCGGTGCCGCCCTCGTTGTGGACGCCCGCCCAGGGGATGCGGCTCTCGATGGTGAGCCCGCCCGCGTCGATCTTGCTGACAATGGAGGCCCGCACCCGCCCGAGCTTGCGGGCGCTGCGTTCCTCCGCGCGGCCGAGGCGCTGCTTGGTGCTGCGCAGGGTCTTGGTATCGAGCAACGCGGCGGCCGCGGGGTCTGCGGCGCGCGCCACCAGGTAGGCTTCGTACTCGTCGATCATCGCCTTGCGCTTGGCGATGGTCTTCTCGGTGGCACGCTTTCCGGCGCGCCGCAGCGCCGCAGTCAGCTTGCTGCGCACCGAGGCCTCCGCCCGCAGGCGATTGCGGTCGGCGATGTTCCCCGTGAGGCCGCTGCTCCACAGCGCGCGGGTCTGCGACAGGGTGCTCTTCGCGAGCGGGGGCCAGCCCTTCTCCTCCCGGAAGTGGTCGAAGGTGCGGGCGCGCAGGTAGCGGTCGAAGCGCTTGAGGAGCGCCTTCTCGTCCTTGAGCGCGCCCAGTCCGCGGAGCGCGGTCAGGGCGCCGCTCAGGTCCACCGTGGTGGTCAGCCGCACACTGGCTCCAAAAAGACGGGGGCGCGGCCTGCCGAGCCAGGGGGGAACCCCGCAGGCAACGCCCCCGAGAACTGTTCTGCTACGGTGACGGCGATGGTCTGATCCGCCTTGCGCCCATCGCTTAGGTGCCAGCGCAGCTGCGTCTCGTCGATCACGCCGGCCAAGTCCAGCGCCAGGCGGTCGAGTTGCTCGCGGATGGTCAGCGGGCGGCCGGCGAGCCGGTCAGCGGCGCGTGCGATCTTCGCCTGGGCAGCCGTCAGGCCCAGCACCTGCACCGATAGCACGCAGCCAACGGCCACGACTAGGCTCCCGTGGTCACGGCGAGGGTTGCGCCATCGCCCGTCACGCCGCCCGCGTCGGCCTTGATCCCCAGGCGGTACTCCACCGCGCCGAAGACCTGGTCGCAGGTGACAAGCGCGTAGACCGTGGTGCCCGCGGCGACCGCGATCTCGTGCTCCCGCTTGGTGACGAGGCCTCCATCGGTGTCCTGGTTGCGGCTCTGCACCGCCCGCCAGGCGTTGGCGTCGGCGGTGTCCTCGCGCGCCTGCAGCGTCAGCGTGAACTTGGTGAGCGCAGCGCCCGCGTCGGCGGTGAGCTTGGCCCACAGGGCCAGGCGCGTGCCGCCGTAGCGCTGCGCTGCGGTGAACGTGTAGGAGCTGAGGATCGCCGCGCCCGAGAGGGTGAGCAGCACGCCCCGGTCGAGGCCCTTGCGGATCGACATGTTAGCGGAATCCTCCGCGTCGGCTGAAGTTGCCGACGCTCATGCGCCGCCCGTAGGGGTCAGCGTTCACCGCCCCGAGCACCTGGGAGCTGGCGGGGTAGCTCTCCGGGTCGCCGAGCGACTCCTGCCGCAGGCGCACCTTCTCCAGGCGCGCCCGGGCATCGGCGATCATCGCCTGGGTGCGCACAGGGCAGGCCTGGCCCCCGGTGTTGTAGTCCCACAGCAGGCCGATCGTGAGCTGCGCCGTGAGGATCTTCGCGGCGGGCGGCACGTTGTTCGCGACCACCGCCGCGCGCAGGTCAATGGTCACCTTGGCCGCGCTCGCCACCGCCTCGGAGGCATCGCCGATCGCGACGTCCATGCGGGCGCGGTCGTAGTTCCCATCCGCGTCTTTGTCGAGGAGCTGCGTGACGTACTCGTCGCCGCCCATGCGGCTGATCACGTCCTCGTGGGTGCACAGGGCGAGCGCGGCGGAGGCCATCAGTCTTTCTTCTGCTGCTCGCGGTCGCGGCGGCGCAGGTGCGGCGGACGCTCATCGGGAGCGCTGTCCCTGGTGCCCTCCTTGCGCCCGCCCGGCGGCGGCGGGGGCGGCGCCAGGGACGCCGGATCGGCCTGCGCCGCGGCGAGCTCCGCATCGAGCTCCGCCAGCACGTCCGCGGCCGGCTCCTTGGCGCGTGCCTCCGCCTGGCGCTCGGCGCGCTCGCGCAGCTCCCGGTCGCGGGCGGCGTCCTGTGCGGCGAGCTCCGCGGCCTGGCGCTGGGTCTGCTCGCGCAGCTGCTGCTCCCGGGAGGCGTCGGGCGCG
>ERZ650304.1129-NODE-1129-length-10904-cov-3.829201_pt1 | contig 10904 bp, 11 predicted proteins | sample MGYA00376240_ERZ650304 | MGnify/ENA primary metagenome ERZ650304 (study PRJEB26733, sample SAMN07839271) | wastewater metagenome | biome: small river; feature: stream; material: water | place: USA: North Carolina | collected 2016-03-01 ...
TGTAGATGGTCATGATCAATAAAAATAGCTCCTTCGTGTTCGAGCTCTGGCACACGCACATATCCGTCTTTTTTAGAGGTAATACTAATAGTCCCCGTGTAGATTCTTTCCATAGTTCCTTCTACTATACCACAGCTTTACAAAGAGAGGTATTTGCTGTAGAACTGTCTCAGCTAGTTCCGTCGTGGGCTAGCAATTAAAGTGTCTTAGACACAGAAAGGTTCTTTACCATGAAGATCAATACCACTTTGCCACCTTCTGTATCCCTATCAGAAGCGAGCTATTTGGCAAAAATTCACGTTGGAATAATCAAAGGCTGGGGGAATCTTCCTTCAGATATACAAAGCATTGTTGAGTGGGCAGGTGCAGCTTTTGTTGAAGATTCAAACAACTCTAGAGTAAGTATTGATACTAAAATCGCTAAAGAGATCTGGGCCTGTTCAAATATGGTTACTCTGAAGTCAACAAGTTCTTTCAGTATCTGGCTATCGCCGAATGAAGCATCTGAGGACCAGGTGGCGGAAAAGTTCAGAAAGAATATTCTCGACCAGGTCGAACGGATGAACACAGACCTAGTCAAAGAAGCTCAATCTGTTGCCAATCTGCTGAAATAAAGAATTCCATCAACCCGCCACGGCGGGTTTTATTTATACTACATGCGCTACATCTTTGAAGTTAATGGAGAGTAGTTTAGATGCACCTTCTGCGCCTATTGTGACACCGTAGAGCATGTCACAATGATTCATCGTTTCGCGATTATGTGTAATCACAAGAAGTTTAGACTTTTCAGCAAGTCGTCCAAGCATGTGACCGTATTTGCGCGCATTATGCTCATCAAGCGGAGCATCTGTTTCATCGAGCACCATAAATGGAGGCGGTGTAAGAGATGACATAGCAAACAAGAGCGCAATAGAGGTGAGTGCTCGTTCCCCTCCTGAAAACATAGCGAGCTCTTGCACTTTTTTACTTGGAAGTTTTACTTCAATATCAACACCTTGCTCTTTTGTTTGCTCACCATCTTCGTCGACTTTGATAATATCCATAAGCGTTAGTTTTGCCTTGCCACCGTCAAATACCTCTGCAAAGAAATCACTAAAACTCTTTGATACGTGTTCAACCCCTGACGCAAAACGTTCTTTGAGCTGCACAGAAAGATCATCAATGAGTGCGAGTAATTTTCCTTCTGTTTCTTTGATATCCGCAAGCTCTTTGCTTAAGTATTGTTCTCGTTCTACGGTTAGACGGTACTCTTCACGAACCTCAGCTGCATTTGGGATACCTGCTTCTTCTATTTTTATTTTTGAACGCTCTATGGCACGCATGAGATCTGTCATAGGGAGTGTTTTGTATACATCATGCACAGCTGTTTCTTTGTATCCAAGTATTTCTCTGCCGACAATAACAGCACCCTCTGAAAGGAGAGCGTCGAAGCGCTCTTTACGCATAGCAACTTCTGCCTCTTCCTGTTTACGAAGCGCAATCGTAGACTCAAGTTCACGCAACTTACTTTCAAGAAGCATTTTTTTCTTTTCCTCTTCATGAAGTGAGATAAGCGTATTTTGAGCAACTGAGTCTAGGGTGTCTATCTTTTCCTGTAATGCCTCAATGTCGCTTTTTAGACCGCGTTCTTTTTGTTCATGTTCTTGTATCTCGTCATTAGCGCGAGCGATGGAACTACGAAGTTTTTCTTTTTTCTCTTCATCGGTATGGTTACCCGCTTGTGCAAAAAATGCATCTGCATGGGACGAAAGAGACTCAGTGTGTGTTTTTGCAAGTGTTGCATCCCACATGTCGAGCGCTTTTTTGAGTGAATTTATACCAGATGTAAACGTTGCCCCTACCTCCACAAAAGCATCACGAGGGATAACAACGTCTTTTCGCACATCATCTTGATTAAGCTCTCGAACAAGATATCCTTTTTCTGCTTCTAATCGCCCAATTGTTTTTGTGATTTGCTCTTTACGTTCAAGAAGCGATCGCAGTTCTGCTTGTAGTGTTTGTTTTTCATTACGAGAAACTGTGTGCACATCTCGGTTAGATGATTGATAGATAGCAAGCTCTTTTTTGATGGAATCTGTGATAAGTGAAAGTGATACCGAAGACCCAGCTTCACGGATTTTTTCTACACGTAGAGCTATGTCGTGCTCTTCTCGATTAAAATATGCAACTAAAAGATTCCCGAGAAGTATTCGTTCTTGTTCTTTTGATTCTAGTTTTTCAACTTGTCGTTTGAGGTGGAGTAGGTGTGGTGCAATTTCTTTACGCAATAGTTCAACTTCATGCACATGTATTTTTACTTTCTCCAACTTTCGTCGAGATTCGTTCAGTCGAATATGATATACACGCAAACCAAGCGCATCTTCGAGAGCTTCTTTGCGTTCTTTTGGAGAAGCAAGCAAGATTCTATCTGCTTCACCTTGGTTGATGATTGTATGAGCACTCCCACCGATACCAGCAAAGGCAAGTAACTCCTGAACGTCTTTGAGGCGTACTTTTGCATCGTTGAGAGTATAGTCACTTGTACCATCAGCATAGATGACACGAGATAACACCAGTTCATCATACACAAGGTATGGAGCGAGTTCGTCACTTGCGTGATGTGTTGCGACATTTGTATGTTTGTCGCGATTATCAATCACCATTGTTACAGATGCACGAGACATTCCCGGTAACATATGAGAACCTTTGAAAATCAGGTCTGCACCCTGTTTACCTCGCATAGACTTCATAGACTGTTCACCAAGTACGAATCGAATAGCCTCTGCTACGTTTGATTTACCAGAACCATTCGGCCCAACAACACCAGTAACCTGATGTGTGACGTCAAGTGTTGTTTTTTTGGCAAATGATTTGAACCCGTGAAGTGTGATGTGCGAAAGCCGCATGATAGTAAAAGTCTATCATGCATACGAGACTACTTGGTGTGTGTAAAGAAAAAACCTACGCATTGCGTAGGTGTGTACATATTTCATATCGTCCTGTGTTTGGCAGGTGAGCGATTCGGTTTGACGCTTCTTGCAGATCCGGCATGGTAGGTATTTGCAAAATATCTGAAATGTCGGGGCAAGTTTTTCCATGGAGATTTCCCATGGAAGAAACTTAAGTCCGGTCGACGATGAGAGGCATGTTGCTCATTCTTTGAACACGGTTCGTCAAGCGCACCACACCCAACGTTTCTTGAAGTTGTAGGCTTTTTCCTGAGCCGAACAGGACCAGGACCTGCCACAACCGAAACAGCTTGCTCGCTCGTACCGTGACGGTACACGACACGGTAACCACGCCCATCAGCCAAAGCTGCCACAAAAATTCCAATCATGATGACTCCTCTGTGTGTGAAAAACCTTATGCTACACTACACCTTATATGACACTTTTGCAATCGATATATCTTGGGATTATCGAAGGTCTCACCGAGTTTCTTCCTATATCTTCCACGGGACACTTGATCCTTGTTTCACACCTTTTGGAAATTCCTCAAGACACATTCCTTGTTACATTTGAAATAGCGATTCAGCTCGGTGCGATATCTGCAGTAGTATTTCTCTTTTGGAAACGACTCATGCGCATTTCGATGCTACAAAAACTTATAGTTGGTTTTATACCGACAGCAATCATTGGTTTTTTGGTCTACCCATATATAAAAGTACTTCTCACTAACCCGATCATCGTTGGTGTTACTCTTTTTATTGGCGGAATCATTATTCTGTTTGCAGAAAACTATTACTACAAACAACAGCTTCTTGGTGCGGTTGAGCTACGTCACGAGGTTTCAATGAAGCAAGCATTCCTCCTTGGAATATATCAAACTATCGCCATGATTCCTGGAGTTTCTAGATCTGGAGCAATTATTGTAGGAGGATTATTTATGAACATGGAACGCAAACTGCTCACCGAATTTACGTTTTTGCTCGCTGTTCCTACTATGTCAGCAGCAACCCTCTACTCGCTCTACAAAAACCACGAAGTAGTCACGCAAACTGGAAACATATCGCTATTGCTTACTGGAGCGCTAACATCTTTTATCGTCGCGACACTGGTCATCAAACTATTCCTAGATTACATCAAACGCCATACGTTTGTGATTTTTGGTATCTATAGAATAATCTTAGGTATTATCGTCTGTTTGATTTTCCTTCCGTAACTATCTCTTGTACTTTCGAGCGATCTTAATACGATTAAGTTCTCGTTCGATGATTGATTCGGTTGCCCCAAACTCAAGTTCTTCTTCTTTTTCGTTTTGCATTTCTTCTGCACGGGTAAGTGCTGCTTGGGCTATTTCTTCATCAAGCTGATCAACTTTTTCACTCGATTCAAGAAGCACAACAACTTCTGTGAGGCCTTTGACATGTGGGCGTACGTTTACAAGACCTTTGTATACAGCATACCCGATACCTGCTTCTCCTTTGCGCACAGTCATTTCACCTGATTTGATAGTCGCAACAAGTGGCACGTGCTTATTGAGCACGGTAATCATACCTGACTCTGTTGGGAGACTGATACTGTCGACTATTTCATCGACGATGATTGCATCTGGTGTAACAACTTTAAGCTTAAGCATTGTGATTGAGTACTTCGTCAATTGATCCCTTCATATAGAAGTGAGATTCTGGGATATGGTCGTGTTTACCTTCGAGAATTTCTTTAAATGATCTAATCGTGTCTTCGAGACGAACATATGTTCCTTTTGCTCCAGTAAACTGCTCTGCCACGAAAAATGGTTGTGAGAGGAATTTTTGAATACGACGCGCACGCTGTACAGTCTTTTTATCATCATCAGAAAGTTCATCCATACCCAAGATGGCGATGATATCTTGTAGGTCTTTGTATCGCTGAAGCACCTTTTGTACACCACGAGCAACATTGTAGTGATCTTCCCCTACAATATCTTTTTGCAAAACAGTAGATGATGAATCGAGTGGATCAACAGCTGGATAGATACCAAGTTCAGAAAGTGGGCGTGACAACACTACCGTTGAGTCAAGGTGAGAAAACGTTGTCGCAGGAGCTGGGTCAGTAAGGTCATCCGCTGGTACATACACTGCTTGAACAGATGTAATAGACCCCTTTTTCGTTGACGTAATACGTTCCTGTAGTTGCCCCATTTCTGTCGCAAGCGTTGGCTGATACCCCACAGCAGATGGCATACGACCAAGAAGTGCAGAGAGTTCAGAACCCGCTTGTGTAAATCGGAAAATGTTATCAACGAACAAAAGAATATCTTTGTGTTCTTCGTCACGGAAATATTCGGCCATCGAAAGCGCAGAAAGCGCAACACGAGCACGAGCCCCTGGTGGTTCGTTCATCTGACCGAACACAAGAACTGTTTTATCCAGCACACCAGACTCTTCCATTTCGCGATACAAATCGTTTCCTTCACGAGATCGTTCTCCAACTCCAGCAAACACAGAGTACCCACCATGTTCTGCCGCGATGTTACGAATGAGTTCTTGGATCACCACTGTTTTACCTACTCCAGCACCACCAAAGAGACCAACCTTTCCACCTTTTAGGAATGGACAGATGAGGTCGATTACTTTGATACCAGTTTCGAGCACTTCAGCTTTTGTTGATTGCTCATCAAATGCTGGGGCTTCACGGTGAATCGGATAGTGCTTATCTGCCTTCACATCACCTTTCAAGTCAATCGGAGCTCCAACCACATCAAACATACGTCCGAGCACCATTTGTCCAACAGGAACAGAAATAGGGGCTCCTGTGTCAATTACTTCCATACCACGAGCAAGTCCATCCGTTGTAGACATCGCAACAGCGCGGATATCAGAAAACCCAAGATGCTGTGCAACTTCAAGCACAAGCGTATCCCCGTTTGGATGCTTGATGGTGAGCGCATTTTTGAGCGCAGGAAGTTCCCCTGTAAATGTTACGTCTACGACTGGCCCGATAATTTGTGTGATTGTTCCTTTATGCATGGTGGTTTGGTTAGTACGTTAGTAATTGATATGGCTTATGTTGTGAGCGCCATAGCTCCTGAAGTAATCTCTGCAATTTCTTGCGTTACAGCACCCTGTCGCGCTCGGTTAAAGTATAGTTTTAGATCTTTTTGCAAATCTCCAGCGTTATCTGTTGCGTTTTTCATCGCAAACATACGCGCTGAGTGTTCCGATGCGTAGCTTTCTAATATTCCCCCAAAAATAATGTTGTGAATCATCATTGGGATAATCGTCTCAAGTACATGATTCTGATCAGGCTCATATTCGTATCGAGGTTCTCCGCGAGTATCTGGTTTGCCTTCTGATGAAAACGGTAAGAGCTGAATAAGTGTTGGAGTAAATGTGCTGGCGGACGTAAAGTGTGTATATAAAAGACGAACTGTTCCTATAGATTTCGCTTTATAATTATCGACAATCAGCTTTGTAATGACACGAGCGTCTCGCGCTGTGAGGACTGCATGATTAAACGATGCGAGTGTTTCAAGATGCATTTTCTTTGCAACTTTTTCAGAAAACTTTCCTACGGTAATCAACTTGAGATTCTTTTTATTCTCACCAGAATACGCAGCTAATAGTTTGCGGTATACGTTTACGTTATAACTTCCACAAAGTCCTTTGTTTGAAGCAATCATCACAACCAATTCTGTGTCTACACCATTGTGCATAAGGAGTTCATGTTGAACAAGCGAATCAAGTGAAAGATCTTCGAGAATATGCTGAGCTTCTGTATGAAATGGACGAAGCGTGAGGGCTTGGTCAATAGCTTTTTTCATTTTTGCAGCAGAAACCATCTCCATTGTTTTGGTGATCTTTTTGATATTCCCAACGCTTTTGATTTTTTCTTTGATAGCTTTTGTCTGCATGAGTATTATTTCGCCTGCGTGCTGTATGTTTCAAGTGCGAGCTTGAGATCTGCTTCAATAGCGTCGTCCCATCCGCCTTCAATCTTTTCAAGAAGTGCCCCTTCTTTTTCTTGCATGTGTGTATGCATACCAGATTCCCATGTACCAATATCTGTAACCGCAACAGTATCAAGAAAACCATTGTTTACTGCGTACACAGAAGCAACCTGTAACCCGACACGAAGTGGAGACCCTTGTGCTTGCTTCAACATTTCAGCTGTTCGCTTGCCACGTTCAATCGTTCGTTTTGTATCAACATCAAGATCAGAGTCAAACTGCGCAAATGATTCTAGTTCACGATACTGCGCCATGGCGAGCTTCATTTTGCCGGCGTTTTTCTTCATCGCTTTTGACTGTGCAGATCCTCCCACACGAGATACCGAAAGACCAACATCAATCGCTGGACGCATACCTTTATAAAAAAGATTCGCATCCAAGAAAATCTGTCCGTCAGTAATCGAAATCACGTTTGTCGGAACGTATGCCGAAATATCCCCAGCCTGAGTTTCGATAATAGGAAGTGCGGTGATAGACCCTCCTCCTGACGCTTCATTTCGACGACACGCACGTTCAAGTAATCGAGAGTGAAGATAAAACACATCCCCTGGATAGGCTTCACGTCCTGGTGGGCGCTTAAGAAGAAGTGACATTTCACGATACGCAATAGCATGCTTGGTCAAATCATCATAAACAACCAAAACATCTTTCTTTTTATTCATAAAATATTCAGCAACAGCAACCCCAGAGTACGGTGCCAAAAATGAAAGTGCAGCGGACTTAGACGCTCCAGCAAGCACTACTACCGTATACTCCATCGCACCTGATGCTTTTAGCTTTTCAACGATCTGAGCAATCTTTGATTCTTTTTGGCCGATAGCAACATACACACAGATAACATCTTTTCCTTTTTGATTGATGATAGTATCGATAGCAATTGTTGTCTTTCCTGTTTGTCTATCCCCGATGATGAGTTCACGCTGCCCACGACCAACAGGAATCATAGCGTCTATCGCTTTTACACCTGTTTGAAGCGGCTGATTAACTGGCTCACGAGACATAACACCGGGAGCAATTTTTTCTACAAGTTCTTTGTGTTTGTATTCAATTGCTTTACCTCCATCAAGTGCGTTCATGAGTGGGTCAACAACACGACCAAGAACGCCGTCTCCAACAGAAATCGCAAGCACATTCTCTGTTCTTCGCACTGTCTCCCCTTCAGAAACCATGTCTGCACCAGAAACAATAACCACACCAACCATGTCAGTTTCTAGGTTAAGCGCTATACCTCGAGCACCGGATGCAAATGTTACCTCTTCCATCGATACAACACGAGAAAGTCCCGCAACACGTGCAATACCATCTGATACAGATACAACAGTACCAATCTCCTGCTCTTGTACATCAGTTCCGAGATTATTTATTTTCTTTTCGAGATCTTTGATGATTGTTTCTACTGACATAGGTATTATTGTTCTTGTATAAATTGTCTAATAATGGTTTTTGCTGATGCGTCGTATTCTTTGCTTTTGTATCGGGCGAGGAATCCTGCGAGGAGCGATGTGTTTTCTATTTCTCGAACTTCGGCCATATCGTTACCAACCATCCGCCGTATCGCCTGTACCCCTTTATCTCCAACAGGAAACGGAGATTCGATAATGAGCGTATTTCTCTCATCATCTTTACGCTTAAGTGTATAAAGATGCTTGAGAACAAGCGGTAAAAGTGACGTAAGATTATGTTCCTTGAGGTAGGTAACTACACCCTCGACATGAATTGACTCTTTATGAAGTAACTGTGCAAGTGTGCGAGATAACATGGATTATGAGCGTGCCACAGAAGCGACAATAGAGTCGTTGATGTCTTTAGTCATCGTGTCGCGAAGCGCTTTTTCAACAAGAGAAGCAACCAAAGCAGGAGCCTGTGCTCGAAGCTCTTTCTCACCGTCAGCACGAGCTTTTTCTTTTTTGAGGGCTGCTTCTTGGACGAGATCATTTGCGTCACGTGTTGCTTTGTCTTTGATGTCAGCCGCGAGTAGTTCTGCTTTTTTATAAGCATCGTTTACAATAGTGTGCGCTTCCACTTCTGCTTGCTTTACTATTACTTGCTTTTTTTCTTCAGCTTCACGCTTTGCGTGTCCTGCTTCTTGTGCGTCCAAGAGACCTTGCTTGACCAATTGATCTCGGTTGTCGATTGTAATTCCAATTTTCTTAAAGATAAAACGATTAAGAAGGTAGAGAATAATCAGAAAGTTCACAAAATTGGCAAGTGCTACATGCCAATTAAAACCAACACTTCCCAACATTTCTAAAATCGCTTGCATAGGTTATGTGTCCTATAAGATATTAACCAAGGAGGAAGAACGCAACGAGCGCAAAAATAGCAGTCGTTTCTGTCATCGCAATAGCAATAATCATCTTAGAAAAGAGTGACCCTTCGATATCTGGGTTACGTCCGATTGCTTCCATAGTCTTACCTACGAGGTATCCTTGTCCGATAGCTGTTCCAACCATGGCGATAATCGTCATGCCTTTTGCTATATACATTGCTGCTTCTGGTGTCATAAAATTAAAATAAAAGATGTTATCAATAAAAATCCGCCCTTAGGGCTTTGGTGTACAGTATACCAGAAACCTATCAATAATCCACAGCGCGTTTAACTAAACTAGTGAGAATCCTTTCCTTCTTTTTTCAAGATGAGTGAGTAGTACACCGTGATAAGTGCTGTAAACACGATACCTTGCACAATACCAACCAAAACCCCCATACCCATCCAAATAGCAGGCAAACCAAACGCAAACACACCGAGAAGCACCACCGTGAGCACTTCATGAGCAAACAGGTTTCCAAACAAACGAAGTGACAGCGAAGCCATCTTTGCAAACTCAGAAATAATTTCAATCAAACCAACGAGGAACCCAACACAAGCAACCATTCCAGCACCAAGACCTTTTCTGAAGCCCTGAATAACCTGCTTGATCTGAATAAAATGTGAAAGATATCCGAAAACACCCTGCTCTTTCATGCCAAAGTACTGCATAGCCAAAACAGCAGCGAGAGCTAGTCCAAATGTTGTATTAAAGTCAGTAGTTGCACCACGGAACAATTGAACATGCTCCCCTGATTCAGTTGTTATATAAAAACTAGCAATACCAGGAATCATTGGGAGCAAATTAGCAACGATCAGATACACCATAACAGCTCCCACATACGGAACTATTTTCTTTCCTTTCTCTTTACTACCAACAACAGATGAAACAAAACCAAGAATTGCTTCGTATACAATTTCAAAAAAGTGCTGAACCCTATTTGGGATAAGCTTAAATCGAGCAACTACAAGCGCCACAACTGCAAATATGAGCCCGATCAACACAATCGTTGTTGTGGTATTTGCAATACTAAACACACCAACATCAGCAATGACATGTGATGCTATTGTAGGGATTTCTTCGTGTGCCTGATAAAACGGCGTAGCGACGTGAGCTTCGGTCATAACAATAATCGTTCGATTATATCATATATACAAAATGTATCATCACACTAACACCTTTTCTCTTAATCGTGCGTGATATACTTTTTGACATAGTCACACCATATCATTTTATACTCATGCAACGTATTACAACATTTTGGAAATCAATCATTAGAACCTGTAGAGACAAGCGCATCACAACACCTGAGATGATTCTTATCGGGGCAATTATTATTTCACTTTCTATTTTGGCACATGGAGTTCTCATTCGAAATACTGTTCTAAAAGAACTTAGTGGCTACCTACAAGGAGCACCAAACGTCCAAAACTCTCCTACGCCATTTACAGGAAAAGCTCCTGGTGAAAATGAATATGTTTCTGGTCCACGTGATAACGATGTGTTTGTCATAGAATATTCAGACACCGAATGTCCGTATTGTTTAAGCCTGTACCCAACACTTGACCTCCTACAGCAACAGTACAAAGACAAGATCACATTTATTTATAGACACTTTCCACTGACAAGCAAGCACCCTGGCGCCTTTCCTGAGGCTGTAGCTATCACCTGTGCAGGAAATATCGG
>ERZ650304.1131-NODE-1131-length-10896-cov-8.863020_pt1 | contig 10896 bp, 20 predicted proteins | sample MGYA00376240_ERZ650304 | MGnify/ENA primary metagenome ERZ650304 (study PRJEB26733, sample SAMN07839271) | wastewater metagenome | biome: small river; feature: stream; material: water | place: USA: North Carolina | collected 2016-03-01 ...
ACGCTCTTCCGATCTCGCACGCGACGCGCAAGTGCATGATCTGATTCGGAACCGGTAGGGGTGCGTAACTATTGAGGTCGGGCCGGCCGCGTGTCTGGCCGTCCACTGGCCCGACCCGGGGACCACCACCGCCGATCGCCGCTCGTTCAGGCGTCGCAGACGACCAGCTCGACGCCGGCCTGGCCATCGTCGGCCTTGCGCTGCAGGTAGGTCCAGGCCGACCACTGGCGGCTGTCGTCGCGCACGATCCCCGCGCCGGCGATGAGCCTGGGCAGCTTGCCCTTGCGCCGCACGATCCGCTCGTACTGCATCGCGTCCCGCAGCCCCTTGCAGGCGGCCACCATGTTGTCGTCGTCCCAGGCGCGACAGCCCTTCGCCCACAGGCGGGTGATGGTGACCGCGCGCCATGGCACCAGCTCGAGCCGCGGCGTCGCCAGCCCCACGCGGCGCGCCTCGAGGCGCAGCATGGTGACCCAGGTGGTGCGCTGCCGGCGGTACATCGCCGCGTTGGCCGCGTGCCTGGCGTTGGTGGCGGCGCCGCCGTGGCGGTTCGCCGACGGCAGGTCGATGGGCAGGTGCAGCACCCAGGTCATCGGCGCCGGGTTCACGTGCGCGGATCGTCGGCGGCGGCGAGCGCCGCGCGCAACGCTTCGACCGCGGCGATGGCGTCGCCGCCAGCGGCGCTCTGGGCGACGACCTTGCGGGCGGCGCTGATGACAGCCGACAGCCGGTCCTCGGCGGCGAACCACGGCGGGATGACGTCGACGGTGCGGCCGCGTCGGGCAGCCTCCTCCCGGATGATCCCGCCAACGAGGTCCCTGACCAGGCGATCAGACGGCGGCGGTCGCCTGGCCTCACCCGCGGCCGCGTCGCCAGAGAGCGCGGCCGCGATCGCGGCCCCCGAGAACCCGAACACCACCAACGCGTGCGTGTAGTTCTCGGCGCCGATGAACCCGCGGTCGTGCAGCCGGCCGACCTCGAGCGTGTCGAGCGCCGTCTCCGCGCTGGCCAGCGTCCGGCACCACCACCGAGGCTGGCCCGGCAGCACGTCGCCGCGGCGCACGATCGCCAGCGTGACGCCGGACCGGACGACGGTGCGGATGGCCTCGACCGCCATCAGCCGAGCTCGCCGGCCTCGGGCTCGAGCTGCAGCGTCTCGTACTGCAGCACCACCTTGACCTCGCCGTCAGGCACCTCGGGGTCGAGGAAGACGTCCATCCCCCGCAGCGTCATGAAGGGCTGGCCGGGGTACAGGCTCGGCCCCATCCACGGCGGCGCCCCCATCAGGGTGAGCAGCCGCTTGGCCGTGGCGGTGCCGCAGAACCAGCGCTGGGCGACCGCGCCGCGCTTGCCCACCTCGAGCTGGTGGCGGACGAGGTCCTCGGCGGTGGTCGCGTCGGTGATGGTGATGGGGTCGACGGTGATGCTCTCGGGCACGGTGGCTCCTGGGGTCAGGGACAGGGCTTCGGGGCGCGCCGCTTGGCGGCCATGGTCTCGCGCGCCCAGCCGCGGCAGCGCGGGCACAGGCGGTAGGGGCCCTCGATCTGGCGGGCGCAGCGGCAGAGGCCGGCGGCCTGGCGCTCGGTCCGCACGTCGTCGGTGGTACTTCGGCCGCCAGTCCCCGTGGAACTTGGCGCGGATGGTGACGTTGGCCGCCATCAGCTACCGGTCTCCGAGGTGGCGGACACCAGCCGCCGCTCCACGTCCGCGATCGCCGCCCCCAGCGAGTCGTCGCACGCGGGCATCGCGAGCTGGCCGCCGTCCCTCTCGTAGATCGAGACGGCCCGCATCGGCATGTCGAAGCCCGTCGACAAGCCGAACGCCTTCACGAACACCGTGCCGGCGACCGGCTTGGGCGTGATGTAGTGGACGAACACGATGCGGCCGCCGGGCCGCACCACGCGCGCCGCCTCGCGCAGGAGCTGCGCCGGGCGCGGGTACTTCACGCGGTACAGCTCGCGCGCGTAGTGATCGGTGTACGGCGGGTCGATCATCACCGCCGAGACCGAGCCAGCCGGCAGCGGCAGCTTCCGGCCGTCGGCGAGGATGTCCGGGCAGGCCTCCGGCCGAATGTCGACGCGGATCCCCTCGCCGGGCGGCAAGCTGCCCGAGCACACGTGCAAGACCTCGTGCCGCGCGCAGCCGAGCCAGGGCAGCATCGCCGGGATCAGCAGCCGCGGGTACTGGCCGTAGACCGGCACGCCCCGCACCTTCTTCTTCGACGACGTCAGGCCGAAGTCGAGCTCCGCCTGCGGCGCGATGTCCTCGTACAGCACCATCACCGGCGGCGGTTTCGGGTCGATGCTGTTCACCGGCGCCGAGCCGCCGTGCTCGAGCGGGATCCGGTGCGGGACGTTCCGCGTCGGGTTGGTGCTCGTGGACCGCGCCTTCGAGCGTGACTGCGCGAGCTGCTCGGCGGGGCGACCAGCGCGCGCTCGCCGGTGCGCTGGTTGATCGCGCTGTTGAATGCTCTCGGGCACGGTGGCTCCTGGGGTCAGGGACAGGGCTTCGGGGCGCGCCGCTTGGCGGCCATGGTCTCGCGCGCCCAGCCGCGGCAGCGCGGGCACAGGCGGTAGGGGCCCTCGATCTGGCGGGCGCAGCGGCAGAGGCCGGCGGCCTGGCGCTCGGTCCGCACGTCGTCGGTGGCGTTGACCAGGTCGACGATGCAGGTGCGACAGGTCGCGGTCTCGCCGTCGTGTGGGTCGCCGCAGCGGACGCACGCATGGCGGTCGCGGGCGCGCTCGGAGCGCACGGTCCACGGCGTCACCCGAGCAGCGCTCCGCTGCGGGTGCGGCGGGCGACGCGCTTGGCGAGCTCCTCGAACCGCATCCCGTCGCGGCCGCGCAGGGTGAGCCGGCGGCCGAGCTCGGTGCTGTAGGCGATGGGCCAGCCCTGGGCCTGGCTCCACTCCTCGTCGGTGAGCAGGTCAAACGGCGCGGCCCGCGGGTAGGCGACGGCCTCGACCGTGAACACCTCGTCGATGCGGCCGGGCCGGATGAGCGCGCCGTCCAGCACGGCGTCCTGGTCGCCGTTGTTGCTGGTCAGCATCACCACCCGCGCGACCTCGCGCATGGCCTCGAGGGCGGTCAGGTCCAGGCGGACCTTGTCGATGTCGTCGACGACGATGATGGCGGGCCGGATCTGGCGCAGCATGGCCGCGTCCAGGTGGCGCTCGAACATGCTGGCGTCGAGGAACAGCACCCGGCCGGGCACCGCGACCGCCAGGCGGGCGGCGATCTCCCGCGCCATCATCGTCTTGCCCGTGCCGGGCTTGCCGTCCAGCAGCACGCACCGCGGGCCGTCGGCCAGGTGGAGCTGCAGCGCGGCCGCGATCGCGGCGCCGGTCGCGGTCTCGTAGTGGTGCTGGTCGACGGCGGTGTCGGTGTAGCTGTCGCCGGACGCGTGGTTGGAGCGGGCGACCTTGAGCCAGCCCGGCAGCGCCACGTCGAGCGCGGCCGAGAACGCGGCGACCGCGGCGGCGTCCTTGCCGACCACGCCGGTGGCGTAGACCTTCACCCACGCGGGGCCCTGCACCAGCTCGGTGGTGTCGTCGGTGGTGCCCTTCACCTCCCAGCCGGCCGCCACCAGCGCCTCGGTCATCGTGTTCCGGCTCGCGAGCACGCCGTAGCCCGGGGAGGTGCACGGCACGTTGCCGGCCTCGCTGATGGCGTTGACGACGCTCGACAGCATCCCGACCGCGCCGATCGGCGTGATGCCGTTGTGCATCTGCACCGCGAGCTTGGCCACCCGCTCGGCCGCGCCGGTGATCGGGGCGGCCCGGCGCGCGAGCTCGCCCAGCCGCGCCTTGGCGTCGGCCCAGCGCATCAGGTCAGCTCCCGGCCGCACGCGCTGCACGACTTGCTGAACGAGGCCGCGAGCGCATCAAAGAACGCCTCGGCGACGGCCTTGTCGGCCGCGAGGACGGCCTCGTCGGGGATCCTGACCACCCGCCGCTGTCCGCACAGGTGGCGCGCCACCACCTCGATCTCGTCCGACATCGCGCGGCGCTCGACGTAGACCAGCTCGTACCCGTAGCGCTGCACCAGCCGGCCACCCTGGACCACCGCCTCGCTCACGCCGACCTCGCGGCCAGAGCGAACAGCCGGCGGGTGGAGCGGCCCGAGGCCACCGCCAGCTCGACCTCGACCAGGTCGCCGGCGACCAGCACCCGCCCGTACCACCAGGCCTGGATGCGCGCGATCTGGTCCTCGCACCAGGTACGGCGCTCGGCCGGGGTCATCGCCGCGAACGGCCCACCGCTCACCGAGCTCGCGCTGGTGCGGTCCGCGTGGCACTGGCGGCACAGCGGGATGACCTCGGTGTCGTGGCTGCGCCGACCGTACGGACGGTCCCCGGCGTGGTCGGCCTCGATCGGCCCGTGGCAGCGGGCGCCGGGCAGGTGGCGGGCGCTGCAGGGCAGGCCGTGGACGGCGGCGAGCAGGCTCCGGTCCTCGACGCGCTCGGAGCGCCGCTTGGTCGGCCGGCGCGCGCGCAGGCGCGAGCCCCGGGCCAGGGGCTTGCCGCGCTTCATCGGCGCCGAGCGCTTCACCATCCCCTCCGGCGGCGGCGGGCGGCGGCGGTGGCCTTGGGCGGCCGCGGGCGGGGCGGCTCGGCCGGCGGCGCCGGCGCGGTGGTCGCCGGCGCCTGGTCCTTGCCCAGGTCCACGCCGACCACCAGCTTCCAGGGCTTCGCCTTCACCGGCGTCGACGTCGCGACGTACCTCGGCGGCCTCGGCAGCAACGGCCCGCGCGGCAACGGCGGGGGCGGCGCCGGCCGCTGCGGGTACGGCACGGGCGTGGCCGTGACCTCGCGGCGGAGATCCACATCGGGCCCGTCCGCCAGGACCACGCGGCCCTCGGCGTCGGGCGTGAGCTTCGTGTCCACGGCCGGGCGCCGCGGCCGCGGCCCGAACGCGCCCGGCACCAGCGCGAGCAGCGCCGCCACCAGCGGGCTCATCGGCCGGCGCGTCACGACCCACCTCGCCGGCGGACCGAGCCGATGGCCGTGTAGACCAGGTAGTCGACCAGCTCGTCGCTCGCCTCAGACATGAAGTCCCTCCGGTCGCGGTTCAGGTTCAGCTCGCCGTACTGCGCCCGGCCGGACACCAGGCGGGTGACCACGCGGTCGACCACGGCGAGCTCGTCGTCACCGAGCTGCGCGAGCTGCTCGGCCAGGGCGGCGATCACCGCGCCGCGGTCCACGGTCGGCGCCGGCGTCGCCGCGGTGCCGACGTGCTCGGCCACGTGCTTGGCCATGAACACCGGCATGTCGGGGCCGGCGGCGCTGCCGAACGCCCGGCAGATCGGGCACGTGACGGTGCCGGCCGCGGCGTCGAGCTGGAAGCGCAGGCCTCCGCGCTCGACCTCGACCGGGATGGCGCGGCGCCGGCGGCCGCCGCCCTCGAACCCCATCTTGCGCGTCCGTCGCGGCCAGCTCACGAGGGCCGCCCGCCGGTGTTCGCCCGCCAGTCCTCGGGCTTGACCCGGGCCGGCTTGCGCGGCGGGGTCTGCCGCGTCCGCTCTGCCGGCGGCGGCGGGGCGAACGAGCCCACGTCGGCCCGCGAGGCGTAGTCCTCGGCCTCGTGGTCCGGCTCCCATGTCGTGGACAGCGCGCCGGTGGCCTCGCGCCGCGGCGCCTCGGTGACGCCGTAGCAGCGCCAGCAGTACTCGAGGTCCTCGCCGACCACGGCGAACATGTTCGCGGGCTGGCCGCAGCACGGGCACCGCCGGCGGCCATCGGCGATCGGCGGCGGCCTGGTCGGCGGCGGGTCGGCGGCGATCGGCGGCGCCGCCGCGGCCGGCTCGGCGGCGAGCTGCTCGGGCGGCATGTACGCCGGCGCCGCCTGCTCGAGCGAGTACTCCGCCGCTAGCTTCGCCGAGCTGGGCATCACGAACCCGCTGGGCCGGTCCAGGTCGCGGAGCACGACATGATCACCCTCGACCCGGTAGACCACGTAGCGGCCCCAGGGCGCGGAGTACTGGGCGCCGATCGCCGGCGTCACCGGCCACCTGCCCGCTTGGTCCGCTCGAGCCGCGCGAAGGCCGCGTGCGCCAGGCTGACCGACTTGCCCAGGTCGGGGTCGGTCACCGCCTCCCGCGCGCGCGTGAGATCTCCCGGTGGCCCCGATCCTGCGATCTCAGATCTCAGATCAGATTCAGAACCCTCTCCCTCTCCCTCTCCCGGACCGTGTCCCACACCGTGTTCGACACCGTGTCCGACACGGTGTACCAAGTGGCCGGAATCAGCCGAATCGCTCGAATTGGCCCCGTGACCAGCACGGGACGACCCTTCGATGCGACCGAATGTCTCGCGCCACGCTTCCTCGTGGTCGCGCGTGAACGTCCCGACCAGCCAGCGGAGCGTCGCCACATGGCGATCGCGAACGGGGCAGGCCGGGAGCCACAAGAACTTCGTCCACCACCCGCGGAGGTGGTCACCGTTGTGCGGCCGCTCGCAGCGGTCGGGCAGCTCGGTCAGACGCAGGACGTGGGTCTCGCGGTCGTATTCCACCGCGCCGAGCTGCTCGAGCTCGTTCAGGAGCACCGTCACCGTGCCGACGTCGCGGCGGGTCTCTTCGGCCATCACGGCCATCCCGCCCTTCCAGAGCCCGACCGGGCAGCGGCCGCGCGCGGCGTCGCTCGCGTAGAGCTGCAGCCAGAAGACCTTGGCCGAGTCGCTCATCCGCAGCCACAGCGGCCAGGTGAACAGCGTCGGCCCGACGGCGGTGAACTTCTCGAGGCGCCGGGTGCGCTTCATGGGGTCTCTCCGGCCGCTTGGCGGCGGCGGTACACGGCGGCCATCAGGCCGCGGAGCTGGTCGATGACGTCGGCGTGCGGGCGGTCCCGCCACCAGGTCGCGGAGGTGCCGGGCGGCGGTAGCGCGCCCAGCGCCGTCAGGTTCAGGGCCAGCACGCCGCAGGCGCGCGCGTGCTCGAGCTCGGCGGTCACACCGGGCGACAGCCGGGCGACCGCGACCAGGGCGTCACAGCGCTCGAGCGCGGCCAGAGTGTCCCGCATCCCGCGCGCGCGGTAGCTCGGCTGGTCGTCGGGCAGCGCCTCGACGTAGGGCACCCAGGGCGCGCACCAGGCGATCTGCTGGGACACGCGGTCGGGCAGCTCGACGAGGTACGTCAGCCAGCGGCGGACCGCGGCCAGGTTCGCCTCCACGCCGGCGCGATCGGCGGCACCCACCGGGTGGGCCAGGTAGACCAGGGCGGGCCTCACCGGGGCGTCTCCGCGCATGGCGCCAGCCGGGCCGGGGCCTCCGCGGCGGCCCGCCCGTCGTCCCAGGCGTTGATGAACGCGGCCGCGGCGACGATCACCACCACGAGCAGCATCCAGGCGAGCATCGCGATCAGCTCGATGCGCTCGTCGGACCTCATCGGCCTTCCCCCAGCTTGGTGTCCTGGTAGCGGTTCGCGGCGCGCGCCTCCCAGCCCGGATCGGGCTCGGCCGGCTGCAGCGCCCGGATACGCTCGCGCAGGCGCTGGCGCGCCGCGGCCTCCGCCTGGTCAGCCCGGGCCGTCGCCTGCCTCACCCGCGCGCTGGCAGCGCTGTGACGCGCGTGCAGGCTGCACTCGGTCAGCACGTCGCCGTGCGGGCCGCGAGCCCAGGCGCAGCCGCAGGCCGCGACGCCGGCGGTGTCGAACGTGCGGCCGTAGGTGTCGCCGCTGGCGCTCACCCGTGCACGACCTGGTCGCCGAGCTGGCGCGGCGCCGGCGACGTCGCGAGGTCCACCGCGCGAGCGGCGACCTCGCCGAGGCCGGGCCCGTGGCGGGGCAGCGTGCGGGCCAGATCGGGGTGAACCCGGGCCAGCGTCGCCTCGTAGCTCGCGCGCCGGGCGCAGCCACGGCCGATGGTGACTCCCGCCAGCACCAGGCCGACGAGCAGCAGGATGAGCAGCGCCTCAGCCACCGGCGGGTGCCTCGGTGGGCTGCTCGTCCTCGACCTTCTCGGCCTCGCTGGCGTCGACGCAGAGCGGGCAGAACGTTTGCCCGTCAGCGACGGTGACCTCCGCGCCGGTGCCAGTCCATCCGCAGCCCGGCTGGTCGGCGGTCCGCTCGCCGACGCAGCGGTAGCGCGTGGCCTCGAACTCCTCCGACAGCGCGGTCGCGCAGGCATGGCAGACGTCGGGGCCGTCCTCGCCAGCCTCAGTGAGCTCGTCCTCGTCGACCTCGGCGGGGCAGTTCTCGCAGAGGGCCTTCCCGCGCAGCTCGGCGTAGAAGGTGCGCGCCTCGCGCTCGGCGGCGTCGCCGGCGTACCAGCGCACGTCGGGCTCAGTCTCGTCGTCGCTGTAAGTGGTGCGGACGCCCCACTCGCCGGCCGCCGTCTTGAGCAACTCGGTAAGGACGTCGGCCATCCGCTCGGCGGCGACGACCTCCGCTGCGGCCCGGTCGGCGCCGCGCGGGGAATTGACCCACGCGGTCAGCTCGTCGACCAGTTCGGCAACGCCATCGGGCGCGATGGCCGGGCGCTCGAAGCGGCCGCCGTGCTCGATCTCGCCGAACCGCGCGTGCTCCTCCGTCGGTGCCTCGAGGCCGGCGGCGACGATCCGCTTGCGCGCGGTGGCGAGCTGGCCGATGAGCGCGTCGAGCTGCGCGAGGCCGAGGTTGGCGACGATGTTGTCGGCTTCCGGTCGGGACCCGAGGCCGAGGCAGACGAGCACCTGCGCCGGGAACGCCGGCGAGAAGCCGTGCAGCGACTTGTAGACGGCGATCTCGATCTCGCCGTCGGCGTCGGCGTACCACTGGATTCGCTTGCCGATGACCTCGAACGACTCGACCTTGACGGGCTTGGTCACGATGCGTTGCTCCTCGCCGCGACGAGCGCGGCCTGGTTGTGGTCAGCCACCGGCGCCGGCCTCGGCGGCCAGCACCGCGGCCAGGTGGGCGAGCTCGCCCGCCTCGGTCGGGGTCAGCCCGAGCGCGGCGGTCGCCTGCTCGAGCGCGGGGGTGTCGATCGGCGCGCCGGGCCCGAGCTGCAGCAGCGCGGACGCGACCATGGCGCGCATCACGCGGTCGGCGTCGGCCTCGGGGAGGTCGGTGATGTCGAGCCGCACGAACGGCGACCCGTTGCGCGTGCGCAGCTCGCAGTGGACGTTGACGAACGCGTAGTCGCGGACGTCGACGCGCAGCTCGAGCTGCAGCAGCTCGGCCGCGGCTTGGAGCGCGTCCCATGTCGGCGGTGGCGTCATCGAGACCTCGTCGTCGGCAATGAACGGCAAACGTGCGGGGCGGCCTGTGCGCAAAGGCTGCACAGACCTACCCTGCTGGGGTGAACGTCACGCTCGCCGGGATGGCGAGCTGCTCGAGAGCCCTCGGGCACGGCCTACGCCGCCTCGCCGAAGAGCTCCCCCACCGTTGAATCGAGCGCGCCTGCCAACTTCGGCAGCACCTCTGCGCGCGGCCAGGTCTTTGCCGCCTCCCAGTGTGCGACGGCGCTCCCGTCGACGCCGATCTTGTCAGCCAGCTCCTGCTGGGTGAGCCGGCGCCGCTTTCGCAGCTTCCGAATACGTCGGCTCAGTCGGATCAACGCGGACATTCGCCGACGAGTCTTGAGGCCACATCAAGCAAAAGGCAATAGCAACTTGACGCAACCTCAACAAGTCCGCGTGATACCTCAGACTTCGGTGGCAGATCGACGCCCGCCTCGATCGTTCCCGCGCTGGCCGCGCTACTCGGTCACCGCCGCGCTCATCGCCTCCATCGAGAAAGCGATGGGCGACCAGGGCGTCACCAGGACCGACCTGGCCAGGCAGCTCTCCGTCACCCAGGGCGCCATCACCCGGCTGCTCGGCGGCCACCAGGCGTCGAGCGCGATGGTCCCCGAGGTCTGCAAGATCCTGGGGCTGCCACCGCCCGACGAGGCGCTGCCCGACGAGGTTGTGGAACTCTCGCGCCAGCTCGACGATCACGATCGCGAAATGGCGGTGGCGTTCCTGCGCCGCCTCGTTCGCAAGAACGACTGACCGCCGTTCTTTGCCAGGCAACCGCCGGCGCGTCGGATCCGATACGGGCGGCGATGGAACTGCTCGCGATCCTCGCGCACCTACGCCGTCACGACCGCGCCGCGTACCGCGCTGCTCTTGCGTTGTTGCGCAGGCTTGCGCGAAAGACGTCAAGTTTGACTTGACCCGTGCAAGTCACTTGAGTATTGCTCAAGTGCATGAGCACCAACCAGAGCGAAGCGGGCGCCGCCGCCCAGCCCGATCACCGCGACGACGAGGGACGTGGGGACCCGACCCCGTTCGACCCGGCGTCCATCCACCTCGGCTCGGGCTCGCACCCGCACCGCGACCAGGGGATGTGCCTGCTCGAGGCCGTCGCGTTCGTCGCCGGCGAGCGGCACACCGACCACCCGGCCTGCGCGTGCCCGGTCCTCGCCGCCTACGGCCGGGCGCTGAACGACTCGCTCGACGACGCGGACCGCCAGTTCCTGGCCCCGCTGGTCCCCCGACTGGTCGGCACCCGCTCGACGCCGGACGTGGAGTGGCGGCGGGCTTACGATCTCGTCAACTCCTCGCTCCGCGTTCACTGGCCGCTCGTGCTCGAGGCGATCGCGCTGGCCTGCGACGCCGCCGGCGACAAGCTCGACGGCGAGCCGCTCGGCCCGAAGTTCCGCGCTCACGCCGAGAAGATGCGCGCGGTGGCGCCGCTCGATGTTGACGCGCTGATCGCCTACAGCAAGGGCCCCATCACCTACGTCGCCTGCCAGGCCAAGGACGTCGAGGCCGGGACGCCGTTCGCGCCGTGGGCCGCCGACGAGTGGAGTCGCGGCGAGGCCACCCGGCGCGCCGCCGAGCTCAACCAGATCGGCGGCTGGGGCAACGGTCTGTACTGGACGTTCGATCTCGGCGGTGACGGTGAGGTGTGGGGCGTCGCGGCGAAGGGTTCCGACC
>ERZ650304.1132-NODE-1132-length-10887-cov-5.073209_pt1 | contig 10887 bp, 9 predicted proteins | sample MGYA00376240_ERZ650304 | MGnify/ENA primary metagenome ERZ650304 (study PRJEB26733, sample SAMN07839271) | wastewater metagenome | biome: small river; feature: stream; material: water | place: USA: North Carolina | collected 2016-03-01 ...
GGACGTCTCCAGACGCGCAGTTGGGATGGTCAGGACGGCAAGAAAAACTACCGTACCGAAATCATCCTCGATACTTTCCAGTTTGGCGCCAAGTCTTCTGGTATGGGTGGTGGACCGAGTGCGGCTCCAATGAGTGCTGTGTCAGACGCAGAAGCTCCACAAAAGCAAGCTCCGGCAGACCTCGATACCATTGAGTACCCCGATGAAGAGATCAACCTTGAAGATATCCCATTCTAATTATGAAAAACGACTACTTTAACGCAAACAACATCCGCTTTGTTGACTACAAGGATGTAGACAACCTCAAGCGATTCCTCAACCCAAACGGCCGCATCTTGCCTCGCAAGCGCACCGGTTTGTCAGCGAAGAATCAGCGTATGGTAAGTGAAGCCGTCAAACGCTCTCGCTTCATGGGACTCCTCCCATTTGTAACGTACTAAACAAAACACAAAAACCGCCCATCCGGGCGGTTTTTGTTTATGTATATGAGTTATGCTCGCTCCGTATATTCTCCAGTTTCAGTGTTGATCTTGATGCGATCGCCGACTTCCACAAAGAGGGGGACTTGGACATTTGCACCAGTCTCAACAGTCGCGACTTTGTTGCCACCAGTGACACTTGCACCCTTGATTGCAGGAGGAGCTTCGGTGACTTCGAGCTCTACCTTGATCGGTACTTTGATACCAATGATCTGCTCTTCGTCATCGTCGTTGGTAAAGATGATGAGCTCGATCTCAGAGTTTTCTTTGATGAACTTCAGCTTGTCGCCGACCACATCCATCTTGATCGATGAACGTGCACTGCGATCCTTTACATCGCAGATCCAGACCTCAGTCTTGGTCTTGTAGAGGTAGATCATCGGGCGGGTGATGATATCAGCCTCCTCAACCTTGTCAGATGAAGCGAATGAAATCTCAGCCACACGGCCGGTAATAAGGTTCTTGAGCTTGGTCGCATTCACCGGCTTGCGCTGCTGCTTGCGAAAGACGTGCGAAGTAATGACCTCGTACGGTTGACCTTCCCAAAGGATAATTTTGTGTTCGCGAACTTCGCTGTATTCAAGCATTGCCATAGAACGAGATTGTAGCCAAATTAACGTTAAAAGTCCAATAAAAAAATCCCCTCTATATATTTATAGAGGGGATTGGTCGTGTTACTCCAATAATGAAGTATGTGTAGTAAACATAAAGCATAGCTTTAACAGATGCTCCCGAAATGATTCGGTATGAGCAATTAAAACTTTTGCGTTTTTAGTGTCTTTTTCCCATTCAAAATCGTAAAAGCTTTGTTTGATTTCTTTTGCAAGCTGCTGGCATGATGGAGTGCTTTCTAGCAGAAAATTTAATGCAGAAACAACATGTTCTTGTTGACTTTTTCTTGTGTTTGAATTGTTGATTATACCAAGCACATTGTCCGGAAGTTTCTTATAAAATGCACTTCTCTCATCTTTTAATTCAAAGAAGGGAGGTATAAAGAAACTTCTTGAAAGATATGATTCAATAATCCGAGTGATCATTGTTGCATATTCCATAACTACTCCATGAGCAACGAGTGCATCTTGGAGCTTCTCATCGACTGATTCGTAGGGTTCCACATATCGGATATACCGAGCAGGAAATCCCATATAATCTAAATGTGCTGCTGCTGTCATAAGTTCAAGTCTTGTCGGAGGTTTTTCAATTGTCATAGTACTATCGTTTTATTTCTCTAAGTAAACCATATAAATACAAAAAACGCAATATTATGCGCTTTTTGTCAAATATTTTAAAGGGGGGTTGGGTATTACTCGCCAGAGCTTTCCATTACCACGTCCTTCATGCGCTTACGGACGTCTTTGGTGATGGCATCACGTACCTTTGGATTCTCACGCATGAATACACGGGAAGCGTCATAGCCACGGCCGAGTTTTACCTCTTCTTTACCTTCGGGGGTGTAGGAGTACGAGGTACCGCTCTTAGTCACCACACCAAGCTTCTCACCGAGTGCGAGGAGTTCACCTTCGAGAGAGATACCTTCGCCATAGATAATATCAAACTCAGTCTGCTTAAATGGCGCAGCAACCTTGTTTTTGACCACTTTGACGCGTGTGCGAGAGCCGACAACTTCTTCGCCTTTTTTGATCTGGGCAATACGACGGATATCAAGACGGATCGAGGTGTAGAACTTGAGTGCTTTACCACCTGGAGTCGTCTCAGGGTTACCGAACATGACACCGATCTGCATACGGATCTGGTTGATAAAGATCACGATGGTTTTGGACTTGTGGACGATAGCAGTGAGCTTGCGGAGCGCTTGGGACATGAGACGAGCCTGTTTACCCATGTGCTGCTGACCCATATCACCTTCGATCTCATCCTTTGGTGTGAGAGCGGCGACAGAGTCAACAACAATGACGTCGATCTTGCCAGAGCGTACAAGTGACTCACAGATCTCAAGCCCTTGCTCACCAGTATCAGGCTGCGAGATAAGTAGTTCGTTGATATTCACCCCGATCTTGCCAGCGTAGTCTGGGTCCATTGCGTGTTCAGCATCGATATATGCACAGATACCACCTATCTTTTGTGCTTCTGCGACAACATGGAGCGCAAGTGTTGTCTTACCAGAGGATTCAGGGCCAAAGATCTCAATGATACGGCCGCGAGGCATACCACCAATCCCAAGTGCGATATCTAGACCGATTGACCCAGTAGGGACGGTACTGATGTCGACTTTTGGGGATTCACCGAGCTTCATGATCGCACCTTCACCAAACTTGGTCTGAATACTCTTAATAGTATCCTCGATAGAGGAGTTTGTTTCCTTTGCTGCTTTTGCTTTTTTGACTGCCATAAAATTGAAATTATTGTTGATACTGCTCGCTCGACGCTACTGCAACCGATGCGCTCTCTTGTACGACGAGGTGGTATGTTTTGACCTTTCGGTTACCAAATTGGTCCTTGAGGGCTACCTCTACCACATTATACCCTGGGGAAAGGAGAACGCCGTCATGAAAATTACCCTTACGGTCCAATGCCACAGATCGGCCGTTGATGGCAAGCTCTCGTGCATGGCCTGCAACACCACTTATCGGAAGAAACGGATCTTCGAGTGTTGTACCATCTGCCACCGTCTCAACGCGTAGCGGTGCACCAAAGATCATATCCTTGCTGTTGTAGAAGACGAGACTAGCAAGCGCAATACCTGCGGTGTAGAGCAGGATTTTTGGAAGGGTGAGTTGTTGGTGGTTGATTCGGTTCATCATAGAAGTTAGAGACCCATGTCTTCGGCTACTTGGTCGACAGTTGATGACCCACGACCATTACTACTATCGAGCACCTCACGAGGCTTTGCACCATCTGACGCACCGATAATCCCACGTTCTTCAAGCATATCCATGAGGCGTGCTGCACGTGCATAGCCGACTTTGAGCTTGCGTTGAATGTATGAGGTAGAGGCTTTGCCTGCTTCAATCACTATCATACGAGCTTCCTCATAGAGTGCATCGTCATCAGAGCCGCCTTCGCCCATGTCGTCACTGAACATACTCTTTTCACCAGCAATGTTGCCTGAGAGTTCGATCATGTCAGGGAGCTCGTCCTTAAAGGCGTTCTTGAGGTGCTTCACGACGTTCTTGACCTCATCTTCAGTGATGAATGCTGATTGAATACGTTCTGCTTGGCTTGTACCAACGAGTGCGAGCATATCACCTTGACCGAGGAGTTTTTCAGCACCAGTTGTATCCAAAATGGTACGAGAGTCGATACCGGTCGGCACACGAAGGGCAATACGAGATGGTACGTTTGCCTTAATCAGACCCGTAATGACGTTCACTTCAGGGCGCTGGGTTGAGAGGATGAGGTGGATACCCACAGCTCGGGACATCTGCGCAAGGCGAACAATAGCTGCTTCGAGTTCACGAGGATATGCCTGCATAATATCTGCGAGCTCATCGATGATGATGACGATGTATGGCATGCGGTCGTGCGCATCTGCGTCGTCAGTCGCAGGCTTTGCAAACTCGGCAGCATGCTTTTTGTGATAGCTGACGATATCGCGCACACTCTCAGATTCAAGAATGTCATAGCGGCGATTCATCTCGGTTGCTGCCCACTTGAGTGAGAGGATTGCTTTCTTTGGTTCAGTGATCACTGGAGTGAGGAGGTGTGGAATACCATTGTAGAGGGTGAGCTCAACGCGCTTTGGGTCAACGAAAATAAAGCGTAGGTCATCCGGTCCATGGCGGTAGATGAGGGATGAGATGATGGCATGAATAGTCACTGATTTACCAGATCCAGTCGTACCTGCGATGAGGAGGTGTGGCATCTTTGCAATCGAGTAGTACACCGGCTTGCCGGCAATGTTGCGACCAATAGCTGCGAGTAGTGGCGCATCAACATGGAATGCTGGATCAGAAATGAGGCTTGCGAGACCAACGGTTGCCTTGCTCTTGTTTGGAATCTCAATACCCACGAGAGACTTGCCTGGGATTGGGGCTTCGATACGCAGTGGGTGTGCTGCGAGTGAAAGCGCGAGGTCATTTTGGAGACCGACAATACGAGAAAGTTTGACACCTTGGGCCGGCTTGAGTGCATATCGAGTGACGGTCGGACCGATGGTGACTTCGTCCATTTCAACTTCGATACCGAAGTTCGAGAGGGTCCGTCTGATGATGTTGGCATTTGCTTTTACATCACCCACATTTGCCTTACCGCGATCACCTTCGAGGAGTGATACCGGAGGAGGGGTGTAGGTACCATTGCCACGCTTCTTTTTAGTGTCGATTTGGAACTCTTCTTTTTCAGTATTTCCGTCGGTTACTTTGAAGTCACGAGGGACTTCTTTTCTAGGGGTAGCCTCTGCCATTGCCGCTGCAACAGGTCGTGCAACAGGGAGTGCTTCTTCATCATCAAGGAGCTCATCTTCATCATCGCTTGTGCGTGAGGTATTGCCACTCAGACGTTCCCAAACCTTCGCAAAAAACGGGAAGAGATTTGGTGTCTGGTCAAAGAATACGATGAACGATCCTGCGGTCAAAAAGGCGAGTACGATACCTGCAAATGTGGCATCAAATGCACTCATGAGTGGGAGTGCGAGAATCTTGCCAAATAGTCCGCCACCAACAGCGCTTACCATTGAGAGGAGCGCGAGGAGTGAGAGGAGTCCAACTGCTGCACTACTATATTCACGAGGAGTTGCACCAAGAGATCGTTTGCGGATGACCAGGACGCCTGCAGTCGCAAGTGACAGCGGGAGAAGCACCTCTCCATACCCAAAGAGTATGCGTGCACCGCGGGCGATAACAAGCCCTCCAATACCTGCTGCACCAACGAGTCCACCTGCTGCAATCAGTGCTAGTAATAGGAGGAGAAGGCCGATAACAACATGGTTTGTTGAGCTTGAGGCCTGATTTTTTTTCGGGGGATTTGGTTTCTTTGCCATACAGAAAATGCTCTCATAGTATATCACTCGTATCGGGAAAAACCATTACAGTATAAGGATAATTTGGACACGGACATGACCTTGCAACAAGGGACACCTGTCCTCTATACTGATGTCCGAAAGAACAATCTCATGGACAAGAACGTATTTATAAGAGACAATCTCGCAATCTAAATTTAGGTTTAAAAACATATGGAAAATCTAATAGACAAAACAAAAGGACAAAAAATTGTAGCTGCCTTGTATTTAGTTACCGGGCATTTGTCTGATACTGATCCACTCAAGGTCGCCATCAGAACCGAGGCACTCGCGCTTGTCCGAAGTGATGCTGCTGCAATCCCACACGTTCGTGATCGAGTTGATATGTTGCTTGGAGGGGCAGTTATGGCAGGTCTAGTATCAGAGAAAAATGCGTCCATCATTTTGCTCGAAGTCAGACATTTCGTCACTTCAGTACTCGATGGTCAGAGTGACGTCAGATCACTATTTGCGGTATCAGCAACCACCCCAACAATGTCCGATAGTACAGCTAAAAAAATCTCGTCCTTTAGTACATCGGTCGCATCACTTCAGAACAGTTTGTCCGATAAAAAAATATCTAAAACAAATGAAATAAAGACTGATCGTAAGCAAGCAATTTTGTCCTTCATTAATGACCGAAAGAGTGCTGGTATCAAGGACATTGCTGCGATCTTTCCAGAGCTGTCCGAGAAGACAATACAGCGCGAACTCGGTGCACTTGTCTCTGAGGGCAAGATGACCAAACGAGGATCAAAACGTTGGAGTGTCTATATGTCTATGTAAGATTTGTGCGCTACACGCGTCTCAGTACTAGGTGGTTTACCACTTCTTTTGTTCTCTGAAGTCTGATGGTTTTGATACCACAAACACTAGCTCTACAAGGGCTAGTATGGTAGTATTATCACTGTCTTTCTGTCCGCCATCTGTCGCAAGACTGGTTGCGGAGCCAGAAGACAAATAGTGGGCACTTCATTCGAAAGAGTGAAATGTCTTGCAGTAATGTAAGTAAACCACGCACGGATTGATCGTTGAAAATAGCATATCGAAATTGTTCACAATAACGATTATTCATTTTCGGCGGTCGTCCAAAATATTTGTGTTCTGCCTCGCTCCGGTCAAACGGCAGCGGGCGGAAGACACGATATCGGCCCTGTCGACACGGCAGATACAGTACGGCTCGTTACCGTACGCCATCTGCGAACTCGTCGGTATATATAAGATGACAAAGATCTCATATGTATCTGACAACGCCATGCCTCAGTTTTGTCGAACTGAAAATTACAATTATGTAATGTATGTGCGATTAATAACGATAAACAATTATGACTTCAAAATTTAAATTTTTTGTAGCAGCGTTGGTTCTCGGTGTAGTTACTCTTGCATCAACTGCAAGTGCAGCAACTTACACTTGGTCAACGACTCTCAAATATGGTTCTAAAGGTGCTGCTGTTATGGATCTCCAAAAGTTCCTTAACATGTGGCCTGGTACTCAGGTATCAACATCAGGTGCAGGTGCTCCAGGAATGGAAACATCAACATTTGGTTCTGCAACAAAGGCAGCGGTTATGCGCTTCCAGGTTGCTAACGGTCTCACTGCTGACGGCGTCTTCGGACCAATGTCAGCTGCTAAGGCTGTAGCACTTCAGGCTTCTGGTTCAACAGGTGGATCTAATCTTCCTGCTGGCTGCGTAGCTGGTGCTATGTACAGTTCAACTACTGGTGCTCTTTGTTCTGGTGGTTCAACTAGTGGCCCTCTTACCGGTGGTGCAGGTGACATTACTGTTACTTCTACCTCAAATGGTGTAGGCGACAGTGAAGTTAAAGAAGGTGACTCTACCCACATCGTTCTCGGTGCAAAGGTTGAGGCTGACAATGGTTCAGATGTAGCACTCACTAACGTGAAGCTTTCATTTGAAAACACTGCTAACAACTCTTCTTCAGCTCGCTTGAACCGTTACGTTGACACTGTGTCAGTATGGCTCGGTTCAAAGAAAGTTGGTTCAGTAAGTGTTGATGATTTCAACAAGGATGGAGATGTCTACTCAAAGAGTGTTTCTCTCTCTGGTGCTGTAATCAAGGCTGACGAAAAGGCAAACCTTTACGTTGCAGTTGATGCTATTGATAACATCGATAGTACTGACCTTACTGCTACTTGGAACGTTGAAGTTTCAACAATCCGCTTCACTGACGCTGGTGGTGCTGTATTGACTGATACTTCTGCTCCAGATGAAGACTTCACTTTCACTGACCTTTCAGCATCAGGTGATGTTAAGGTTAAGGTAACTGAAGGTTCAAACAACCCAGAAGCTCAGAACGTAGAAGTATCTGACACTAGTGCAACTTCAGGTATTACTATGCTTGAGTTCAAGATCAAGGCAGAAGGATCAGATATTACTTTTGATTCTCTCCCAGTTCAGGTAAACACTACTGGTGCTAACGGTACTCAGATCTTTGATGAGCTCGCTCTTATGAACGGCTCAGAAGAGATTGACAGTCAGGATGCTCCTTCAAGTACTTCTGGTACTGTAACCTTCGACTTCGATGATGACTTCACTATCAGTGAAGGCGACGTTGAAACATTCAAGGTTGTAGCAAAGATCAAAGAAATCGACGGTGTTAACTTCACCGAAGGTGACTCAGCTTCAGTAACATTTGGCTCAAACGAGCGCAATGCTGTTGGCTTTGAGGATGAGAATGGTGACAACCTTTCTGTTGGTGATCTCACTGGTTCTGTAACTGGTGAAACTCAGACATTCTACTCAGAGGGCGTTATGGTTTCAGGATTCACTTCAAGTGTTTCTGCAACTTCAAACACTTCTGGTACCTTCAGTAAGCAGACTTACACAGTTTCTTACAAAGTAACTGCATTCGGTAATGACTACTACATTCCTAAGACTGTAGCTTCATCTGGTTCAACAGCTGGTCTCATCTACTCTGTAGAAACCAGTGCTGGTGCTACCGATACTTCTGTAACTGCTTCAGCTTCATCACTTACTTCAAGTGCTGACACTGTTGGTGGCTACTACAAGGTTGCTGATGGTGAAACTAAGACCTTCAATGTTACTCTCGAACTCACAAAGGGTTCAGCTACTGCTGGATTCTACCGTGTACAACTCGGTGCAGTTCGTTATGACACTGACCAGTCAGGTACTCCTGCTTCATACACTCTCGCTCCGGCGCAGAACTACGAAACAGCTGACGCTAAGCTCGACTAATACTCCTGACTTAGATACGTACGCAAAAAACCGCCTTCGGGCGGTTTTTTGTTTTGGGTAGTATTTGCTACAATTGCCTCATGAAAATTACTTGGCCACTGCTTACTGTAAAATGGATGATATACGGTATGCTCGTTATTGTTCCTTTATATGTAGGAAGCAGCCATTTTTTTCCTTATACAACACCAAAAGCATTAATTTCTACAGGGGTAGGATTACTGATCGGGATGCTGTTGTTCTATGACCGGTATGTAAATAGTCGAAAGACAGTACAAGTCACAGCACTTCATTTGATGCTTTTGGTGTATCTCGTAACACTTGTATTGAGTGCATTTGCCGGATTTGACCCTAAACTTTCGTTTTTTGGAAGTCTTGTTGATGGTGTGGGAGTCAACCTTATCATTGCACTTACAATAGTTGCGCTTGCTATCGCTCGTTGTATTAGAGAAGATGTGTCATTTTTGCGTGGCATGATTCTTGTATCTTTTTGCACGAGTATTGTAGTTGCTAGTGGAACTTATCTAAACAGTATGTTTATTAGTTCAAATGGTGGATCAACATTTGGGAACACTTCATATGTGGGGGCATATTTATTAGTACATGTTTGTTTTGGTCTGTATCTTATCCTTTCATCAAAGGATAGTATGTATAAAGTGTTGACTACTCTCGGGGTGGTACCGATTGTTTTTTCACCTATTTTTTTTAACAACGATCTTTTGAATGGAAGTATTGGATTTAAAGATATTATGCAAAATCCGAGTCTCGTCGCTGGATCTGCTGATGGAGCATTTTTGGGGCTGGTGACAGCAGTGAGTACTATGTGTGTATTTTTTTTAGTCACGGCAAAGAAAAAAAAGTTGCAATATGGAGGTATGGGATTACTGTTCGTAGGTGGCATAATCGGATTACTGATCGGAAAGCAGTTTTTTGATCCGAACACTCGACTGCATCAGGCGTACGTACAAGAAAAAAATACCAACCGTTTTATATTTTGGGATATAGCAAGAGAGGGGTATCTTGAAAAACCTTTCCTTGGATGGGGAGCTAATAATTATTCATACGTTTTCCAAAAACATTTTGATCCAGTATTTTTCTCAACTACTAATGCATATGAACCTTGGACTGATCATCCTCATAATATGTTTTGGGAATATTTGGTAAATGGGGGTATTGTAGGCCTGCTCGCTTATATAAGTCTTCTTGGTATGGTAATTGTTTATCTCTACCAAGTTTCAACAAGAGATCGTGAACATAGAATAGTTGCTATTGCCATGCTTGGTGCATTTGTGGGATATGTGATTCAAAATCTTTTTATATTTGAAAGTCCTGGAACACTGTTAATTTTTTTTGTTATTGTCGGCGCTACTATCGGTATGTATCAGAGAATAGTTTCTCATAAGTATTCTTTAGTATTCCCATTCCCAGATAAGATACTTTCTTTTAGCGGAATTCTTGCAGGTTTGATTTTTGTGGTGATTGCATTTGTACAGCCATGGCAAGAATCAGTTGCATGGAATAAATACTCCAAAAGAGATATGTTGATTCTATCTAATCAAAAAAACCCTCAGCATATTTCATCTCTTGGATACGCAAGTGACTCAGCTCTTTTTGCAGGAAAAGTTTTTGATAGTATACGAAGCAAGCTAGGAGTAATGAATGATGATCAAAAAAAATCTCACTTGATTATTGTTAATAATCTTATTGCTAATCTTGATGAAGATATTGCAACTGATGTAGACACATTTCGAGCTCGGTGGGTGAGTGGTCAACTCAAGACACTCAGTGTCGTACTTGCAGGGAATCCAGATCCTCTAGTGCTTGCGGATGCTCGTGGACGACTTCAGGATGCACGCTTGATAAACAGTAGGAATGCAAATCTATATTTCGATATCGCGCAGACATATCTGTTTGAAAAGGATTATCGTCATGCATGGCAGTATCTCAGGGCTGGTATTGCACTTGCTCCACAATATCAGCCAGGGTATCGAACCACTGAAAAAATAATGCAAACTGCGTCTCCGCGAGATCGTGCATATGTTCTGGCGATGCAAGAACGATGGACGTCCCAAAAATAATATGATCATCACACGACTTTCAGGGGGAATGGGTAACCAGATGTTTCAGTATGCGTGTGCGCGGCATTTGGCCGAAAAAAATAATGACGTGCTTAAACTCGACCTGAGCTGGTATCATCCCGGTGGCATTCCTGCGGGCGATACTGTGCGTCATTATG
>ERZ650304.1134-NODE-1134-length-10883-cov-5.935907_pt1 | contig 10883 bp, 12 predicted proteins | sample MGYA00376240_ERZ650304 | MGnify/ENA primary metagenome ERZ650304 (study PRJEB26733, sample SAMN07839271) | wastewater metagenome | biome: small river; feature: stream; material: water | place: USA: North Carolina | collected 2016-03-01 ...
TTGCGCCTAAAGTAGAAGCCGTTTCATTACCGCTATTCGTTCCTGATGTGTTACCCAACACCGTCAACTGCGCATCCGTAACGTATCTTTTATTTAAAGTGTCTGGAACGTTTGAAGTATCTAAACTAACCGCACCTGTTAAGCTATTAACAGAACTAACTGCATCTGTATTATCTACCTTCCGCCACACCGTTCCATCATATATTGCCCAGTCACCAATCTTCCAATCTGTAATACCATCTAAGTTCGTACTGCCCGCAACGTTCACGATATAGTAATAGCCTTTTGTTCCAACACCACTCGCCAATGCAGGTATATTTGTAGTTGCATTCCAAACTGACTGAAACACAGAACCCCCTATTAAAGCATTCCATGTCGCTTTCTCTGTATCGGTTACAACCCTGTGTGAAACATCTTCTGATAGTTGACTTAATGCTGTTGGTATAGCAGATGTATCTGCTTTTAATTGAAGCGCGTCATACACCGCATTTTGTGAAGGTGCAACAGTAGTGACACCGTTAACAATGGCATCCGTAACCTTTGCATCTGCATAAGAATTAGATGTAGTGTTTGCAGCGTTATCACCTGTGTTCGTTCCGCTTGTATTTCCAATTATTGTAAGTTGCGCATCGGTAACGTATTTTTTATTGGTTATTTCTGAAATATCGCCGGTATCTAATACGACAACACCTGTTTGACCGTTTACAGAATCTACTGCACCATGACCGGCACCACCGGCAGAAACCAATGGATTACCAGGCGTACCATCTCCGGTAATAGTAGTACCATCCACAGCAACAGATCTTAAACCTTCAGTAATAATACTTTTTACTGAAATTCTTTGTGCTGTTATATTTGAAACTATATTATCCATAGTGTGCCAAACGTCCATGTTTTAATACTTCCATCAGAAAATTCATAAGTAACTGCAAAATTCCATTTTCCTTTTTCCCAGTTCAACACTGTATTTTTTAGAATTGTATATTTTCCTGCTGCTTCATTTACATCCGTAATACCTGCTCCAATTGTAAATTCTTTAGCAGCCGGAATTGCTTTCTTGTAAGTATCAATTTCCAGCTGCGTTTCATACGTAAAAACTGCTTTTATATCAGTATAAGCAAGATTTTTTGGTACATCATTTACCAATAATTCAACATCAATTCCATCAATGGAATTTCCTTTTACACATTCTATTCTACCTGTCTGACAACTCATTTATGTAGTTTTTTCAGTTATATAAACATAACCCTGGTTAGATGTATCAATTTTTACGTTGGTGTAATAATCACTTAAATCACATGCACACTGATGCCCATTTGTTTCAGTAGCTGCCACAGAAAATACAATGCGGCCCATAGCAGTATTCATGGCATCATTTCCCTGCAGTGAACGTATATTCAAAGATTTTACAGCCACATTCGATATCATTCCCGGTGTAAAATCTAAGGTTTTATATGCAGGATGTTCCAGAATATAACGGCAAATCCCAGCGATACGATGTAAATTTAAAGATGCGCGTTGTCCGCCATCAGCAGTGCTTCCACTTATGGCAGATGTATATACATCAATGTAGTAATCAGTGGTTCCGCGTACTGTTGTTTGATTTTTATTATCAAAATTGATGCTGGCTAATGAAACTATAATGGTAGGAACTTCAATTTTATCTACCGGTGTGTTGCGCTCCACAAAAATATCGCATTTTAGAATGTCGTTATTAGTAAGCTGCAGCTGATTTTTAATTTCGGTATAAAGAATAGCACCAATTCTATCACGAATGATTTCAAAGTTTTGTTTTTCTATGACATTGATAATCTTAGCCATTATTCATACTTTTCCAAAATGCAGGATATTAATCCTATTGTTTCATCCGGAAAGAACTGATTTACTACATAGTTCTTTTTGATACCGGTAGAATCTTTTATTGTAAAACGGTGATCCCTTAAATCCACTTCACCTTTTGCATTTCTAATCGGATAGCTTGCATCCGTTAAAAACTTTTCACTAATGGATATATGCGCTTTCTGGCTGTTTACTGCCACACCTTCCGTATTTACACCTAAATGAATCTTAGCATGAATGCCATTCAGCTTTACCTTTGTAATACCATCCGGTGCCGTCATTAATATTTCAGCGCCCCATTCGTTTGCATTCCCGGTAATACGTTCAATATCTCGTTTTGCTCGCTCGTACGCATTCATAACTATGATTCTGAAAAAAAAGCCAATGCATGACATTGGCTTTTTTTATTATTTATGTCGTTTATTGATTAAGACAATACCTGTGCTGTGTAGATCTGATCTACTGCTACCGGAACAGCAATTGCAGCTGTTTGGATGTCGAAATCGTGAACGGCTTTTCTTGTATCTAAATATTCGCCTACAATGTATTCACCTTGTACCGGCAATTGTCCTGGTTCACCTACTAACTGCGGTACCGCAGCATGTGCCATTTTGAAACGTGGTACAGAAGGAATGATAGTCACTTTTTTAGCATTCAAATAAGGTGTTGCAGTACCATTTGCTGCATCATATGTTTGCGGATAACCCCACAATTGTACTTTGTAGCCACCAGCTGAAACAGTACCATGATAAGTACCACCAGTTGCATTTCTTACAGGTAAAACTACCTGATCTAAAGCCATATTGAATAAGTTTTGGCGCGCCAAAAACTGTTTGTTATTCAATAAAGCAGATAAGGCATCACTACCCAATAATGCGTTAAATACCGCATCACCGCTTTTACCAACACTTCTTACGAAATTACAAGCTGTTTCCAGTTGTTTAAATGGATCTGTGCTGGCACCATCCCAGAAAGCACCTGTCAATGTAACTTTAGAAGCAGTTTTTCTTCCAAAATCAATATCAGTTCCTTTAGCAACAGTTACAATACCTGTTTCCAATACCTGCGCACACTGAATTTCTTTAGCACGTTCCATTTTTGCTTTTAATGTATCTAAACGATCCATTACGGTATTCATTAATGAAGCAAATAATTGTGCATTATCAGAACCCATAGCACCCAGAACACGATCGTAAATGTCTAATTCTGTAGCATCAAAATATTCACGGTAGTACGGCGGTGTGAAAACTTTTTCGGAAGATTTAGAAAATGTATTTCTGTTACCTTCTGTTCCGCGTAATACATCCACCGCAACTAATTCACCTAATCTTTCTACTTCAATGGAAATATCTTTGGTAGGTGATGTAACGGTAGGGAAAAATGAACGCAGAAAACTTGGTACTGCGATACGTTCCTGATATACGTCAATCAGTTTTTTTGTAAATTCTGCTCTTAATTGTGTCTGATTCATTATGTGAATTTTTTAATTGTCGAATGATGTGTTTTCTGTGGATGAAACTAATTTAATGCCAACAGTATTTGCACCGATTAAATCGCGCAATGGTCTGGATGAAATCAAAGTATCCAATGTTTCTGATCCTGATAAGATAACTTTAGATTCAGCTACATCGCCGGATACGCAAAGTGTAACATCTTTTGTGAACACTTGGCCGGCTTCTACCACAACGTCTTCTGCTAAAATTCCTACCGGGTTTTGGCTTCCGTCAACTGCTGTTGATACCAACGGAATCACTTTCAAAGTGCTTCCGATTCTGCCCATCAATGTACCTTTTGGAATGGTAATATCATCGTAAGTAGAATTTGTTTTTGAATACGGAAAATCTGAATATCTGTTGTTTCCAACAAAAATTTTTGATAAATCGGTATTAATCGTGGCTTGGTTAGCCGTATTTTTTGTAATTGACTGTGACATGATTATTTACGTTTTAAAGCTTGATCAACTTTGGTTAAAAAACTTTCAACTTCTTTTTCTTCTGCATCTTTTTCAATTTCTTCTGCAGTTGTTACCGCTGGATCTGCGGCTTCTTTGCGCAATTTTTCCAATGATTCAGGTGACATTGCTTTCAACAAAAATTCTGATTTTTGCGTTTCCGTCAAAAACTCACCACTTTCAATGGCTTTTTTGCATGCTGCCGGGTCCAGGTGATTAAACACCATAATTGAACCTACACGGTCGCGTTCTGTTTTTACACCTAAATCCACAGCTTCTTTGAAAGCTTCCGGGTGTTTGGATTTTAAATCTTCTAAAGTCATTTTATCTTGATTTGAATTTTGTGATATAATTGTTTGTTCCTCCACAGTTTTTGGCGCTACAATTGTAAGCGCAGCCATTTCATAAGAAGTTTTTGACATGGCAGATAGCAATGAATTTACTTCTGCTGCTTTTTGCGGTGTAATAGCATTAATTTTTGAAATTAAGCCTACTTTTTTAGCTACCTGCGCATTGAAGAAAACATCAATTCTGCTATCCATAGAAAAGACATCTTTTATTTTACAGTTAGTCAACTGCTCAAATAAGGCAACATCTACACGGTTTTCAAAAGCAGTACGTAGTGATTTATTTACACGCTCTAAATTAGCGCGCATGGCATCAGTGAAAAATTCACAGTCACGTTCTACCCATTCCGGATATGCCGCACGATGCAATAAAAATTCTGATACGTCTAAAGCTTCCACGTTTTCTTTTGCAGCATATACACAGAAAAATAAGCCCATAGAAAATGCTTTTCCATCGACTTTAACTTTTTTGCTTCCTGTATATTCTGAAAACTTAGATACTAAGCCAAATCCGTATTCAGGAGAACCGCCAGGAGTATTTACACGAACCGTAATATCTTCATTTTCTTCCGTAACTTCATTAAATTCTTTAATGTAATCACTGGAAGAATATGCATCAATTGTTCCGTATAATAATACTTCTTTTGCCATTCTGAAACAAAAATATATCCATTCATATAATTATATTTTTTTCATTGCCAAATTGGCAATGAAAAAAATAATTATGCGGGAATATTCTGTTTCATTAATGGTTTTGCACTCTTTAATTCTTCAATAAACTGTTCCAGATTAGATGCAGAATCACCACCGTTCAATGCTTCCGTTGCAGCTTCTACTGTAGTTAAAGGAATATCTTTTGCTAAATCACCTAATTTAGCACGTTCTGCATTTACTTCTTTCAATGGATCTATGTGCGGGAACATTGGACCGGTGAAACGTGCGTTTCTAAATGCTTCCAATGCCATGATATTATCTTTGTAGAATGCCTGCAAATATCCGCTGGATGGTATTTTATTTTTCAAAATTTCCACATGCAGCCAGTAGTTATAAATTTCCTGATAAAACTGTGCGGAAAAATCTTCACGGTTTACTGAAATCGTGTGTTCCCAGTCTTTGGTAGCCGCACGGCTGGCAGAAAAACTATCGTTGTAAATAGAGAATGCCACGTTTGGCGGAATACCAACTGCTGCACAAATAATGTCTGAATTCGTATTGTAAAACTCTTTAAAGAATAATTCGTTTTTAGATTCCAATGCCTTTAATTCTGCACCAATTGGCATATTGTAAGTCATTTTATTAGTAGTAGCAGCTACTGTATTTGCCAATTCATCCATATTGATATCTTTAGGCAAATCTTCATTATCACTATCAATATTCATAGCACGTGCCATGTTTGCTACTAAAGGACTTTCACCGGAAGAAAAATTCTGATGTACAATTTGATAGGCAATTTTTTGACGTTCTTCCGCGCTGCCAACGGTAGCTTCTTTGTAACGTTCTAACTTCTTTACAGTTTCTAAAATCACAGAAATAAGCGGCATTCCGCGATGATTTCCAATTCTGAATTTTGAACCGTATATTAAAAATGTCTGTTTCAATCCTGTAGAAGAACTTACTGCTTCAAAACGTTCAAAACTTAAATCTTCTTTACGCACCCAGTATGCAACATGCTGACCATTTGGAAGCATTTCAATGCCGTGTCTTATGAAATTTCCATTAGCCAGTTTATTGGGTGTATAATCTGTACCATAAATAGGTGATTGTACATGCGCGCCATCTATCAATTCTATTTTCAAAATGTCATTTACTAAACGTAAAATAACCAGGCAATCACCGCCTATTTTTGAGTTTTTATATGCTTCTTTTGCCAGTGCATGTAAATTATTTTGACCTGCAAAATCGCACATTTTAGACTTTGCCCATACTGAAAAACGGGATTCTGTTACAGTATTAAATTCTTCAGGATTAATGCTGATTCCTTCTGATTTCAACACATTTTTATCCGGATTGGATTGTAGCTTCAATCCTTTAGAGATCATCCACAGAATAAACTTATCCAAAACGGTTTTTGAAATCTCACTTTCAAGATAAGATTGCCAGCTGCGGATGCGCAATGATTCATAGTCCAATGTATAATTTTTCATTGGACCTAATTCACCTAAATTTTTTTCACCATTAAAAGAAATAGGAAAAGAACGGTAAGTGCCTCCACCGGCATACCATGCTTGTTTCTGCGGTGTCTGCTGATTAACTACTTCTGTTTTAGTAGTCAATTTATCCCACATACGTGAAATTATATTTTTATTGATTTCTGCCATTTCTGAAATTTTTAGAATCTACTAATCTTACCATACGGCCATTTAACTGGTTAATATAACGCTGTCTTATAACCTCAAAAGCCTGTATTGAATTTGCAACATCTTCCGCGGTACGGTAAGATGTCATTATTTTTGTCTGTCCGTCATCCAGGGAATACTGCGAAATATCCCCGTTTGCTGCAGCTTTCAGTGCCACATCTTCTAATGCGGTAATAATTGCATTTACACGCGTTAATTTATCACGCAAAGTAGTTGCACTGGTAACGTATATACTGGATGAATCAAATGTAAGCATGTTAACTAGTTTTTATATTATCAATTTTTGCAGGTGAAATATCTGCGGAAGAAGATGTTCCGGGTGTAGTGGTAGTGCTTGTACTACCTACACCAATAGTTACACCAGTATGTGTATGTGAATTAAAGATTGTAATAAACGTATTCAAATCCTGTTTTAATTGATTGAATGCAGTTTGTAATTCTTCGTAACGTACCATATGTTTGGTGTTTCCGCCAATTTCCATAGTGCCGTCATTTTTAAGCCAAACGTATGTTTTTAAGTTTCCGTTATTGTCTATAGAATATAATCTGGTTTCACCTGATGCAGCCAGTTTATTTTTATCTATGTAACCAATGATGACGGTTTTACCTTTTTCTTCTGTCTGGCCGTAAACAGCAATCATATCTTTTATCGGATTGCTGTCAATGCCAAATGGTGATGCTTCAATTGGTGTTTGAACATCGCTTTTACCTTTGCGTAATACCTTTATAAAACGGCGCTGCAGGTCGTCAAAACTGGTTGATATGACTTTTGTAATGTTTAACATCAATGTAAATTAATTCCTTTCCATAAATAATCCGGTGTGCTGCCATCATACACACATGGTAAAACACAGTTTAATACCGCTGTATTAATATTCTGATCACCTTTATAATCTATACTTTCAATAAACCAGTTTGATTTTTTAAACAGGTATATTTCCGGATTAGTAACAGTTATGATATTGTTTGGCTTTAAAATCTTGTTATCTACCACCCAGCGGTCCGTAGTGATGGTTAATTTTATGTTCTTCAGTTCGGAAGCCAATGCGGTTTTTGCCGCTTTTTCGGTATCATTATCATCGCCGCTGCTTTGGCTTATTGTTTTTGGCCGGTAAACAGTTCCTATTACAAAAGGATTTCTAATGGTATATTCACCGGCATTTCCGCCGTCTGCATCCGCTTGTTTTTGCACGGTGATGTGTGAATGCATCTGCTGGCCATTGTAACTTAATTTCATTGTAGTTCCCGGAATACCGCCGTTTGCAATATTAAAATCTAAAATAGGCTTCTGATTTGTTTTTGCTTTGGTAAACAAAAGATTTCCATATTCATCATGCGAAATGACTACATTTTTCTGTGATGCAAGTTCTGAAATGTATGATTTTATATTCTGCGATTCAGAAGCAGTTGACGTTTTAAAGGATGCATCTACCAAACTGGAAACACTACTATCTACTTTCAATTTTAAATTAAATGGCTGTATTAGCTTTTGTGCTATTTGACGTAAAGAAAGTCCATCACTTTGCAGCGGATATATTTTAGTAGGTATTTCGCAATCTTCTAATACACCTGGTAAAGAATAACCGGAAATTGAAACCATCTGCCGTACTGGTGATGACGTAAAATCCTGCGATAAAATAAAACCAGTCAGTAAAGTTTCACCATTATGTGTTACGGTGCATAAATGATAGTGCCCAATACACATTACTTCTTTGTGCTCCGGGTTATCCGGATTGAAATAGAAACTAAACGAAAATGCGCTGCCAACACTGTCAAATTTCAGTGCCAGCGTAAAATCATTAAAGAAAGCGATTTTACGGTTGCGGATTCTATCGTTTATAATTAGTTCCATTTATACGTAATACACAATTTTTCTGTTTTTGCGGACCTGCAGCATTTCATTCAGTCCTGCGTTATTATTTTTAATCAATTCTTCAATCGTAGAATCATCCTGTTTTAAGCCATAAAATCGATGTGCTAACACTATCCAGTTGCTGTCTTCTTCCAGAATAATAGAACGTTCCTGTTTTGCATCCATGGCAATAACGAAAAGATTTGCAACCGTATAATTCAATAGTGCATTCAGCTGCTGCAATGCATTGGCATTCGGAATAAAACTATCTACAGAACCGCCGTTTGCGGATTGTATGCCGTCTAAAGTCTGAATATATGTTGTATTGGCTGCCAGTAATACATCCACTGATGCTAATACATCCACCCGGTTTGAATAATCAGTTGTAATCGGTTTTGATGCCGCTAAACACATGGCAGATATAATTCCGCCTACATTAGTCATGTACAAAAATTTATCTATTTGTTGTACGGTACCGCTTAAAAATGTGCTTTGCGCATCTGCCAGCATTCCGGTATAATCATTCAAACGTTGTGTAACAGATACTGGTAATGCAGCCATCGTTTGCAATAAACTGATGGTTTGAGTTACGGCAGCATCCGGCGCTGCAGAAAAGTTATTTACTGAAGCTTTAGCAGTATTCAAATCATTTACATATTGCTGTGATGTATCTGAATCAGTAATTACTTTATTTACTTTTGCATCCGTTTTATTGATAAATGCGGATGTTTTATTAATGGTTAACGGCTTAACACCAATCGTTTTAATCTTTTCTATGGAAGCGGAAGCCAGCGCATCGTTGCAATCCTCCACAGAATTCTGTATTTTATCCTGTGGTACCACAGATGTTTTCGGATAATCCTGAATAATGGTTTCAATGACTTCCGTTTTTATTTCTGAAACATTCAGTTTTGTATTGTCAATTTCCAATGATAATGGCTGCACGGTAATACGGCCATAAAATGGATGTGACAAGATCCACGGCCGCGGATCGGCGGCAGATTTGATAAATGCTTCCGATACTTCCAGGTAGTTATCACCTTGAAAAAACAGTTGCAGCGGATATTTTGTACCTTTTGGCAGGCGCTTATCTACCAATGAACCGGAAACATTTGGAAATTCAAACGTTGTTACATTGTATTCAATAGATTTTGACGGATAAAGAAACTGTGGTTTGTATTCTTTTCCGTCACCGGTTCTGATAACTAAATCAGATTTTATGTTATCTAACCAACTCACTGCAATGCTTTTTTAAACTGAAATTCAGCTGCTTTAATATAAAAATCATCCATTTTTTTAGATGTCATTTCCGTAGCTTTTGACATAAAATTTGTAGAATCTACTTTTACGTCACGGCCTTTTTCATAACTATAAATTGGTGTTAATTTAAAGCTTCCTGCTTCTGTTCTGGATAAAGAATTTACTTTCCAAACGTATGATTTTCCGTTAAATTCAGATAGTACATGCCCGCCAACACCGGCATAAAATACCGATTTTACAAACTTTTGTTTATCATTTACACCTTCTGCTTTAGATGCATCTACCAATTTTAAATTACGTAATCTGGCATTTGGACGTACTAATTTATTATTAGAATTTCCTGTACGTGCCGGTGCCATCGGAATGAAAGCACGGCTGTTAATCTTTCCGCCGTGTTCCTGTTTTTCCAAATCATCAATTGCCTGATCTTTACCGGTAAACCCAACAGCAGAAAACATATTGTTTATATCAAATCCGCTGGCCATTTGTACGCGGCTATTGGCTTTAAAAAATGTGCTTTTTCTAATGGTGAATGTAGCAGATGCAGATGATTGAATGGTATTTTTTTTCATGTCAAAAGCAGCAGCATTCAGCGCAGCACGAACCGCCACCGGAAAGGCGGTTCGTGGCAGCTTTTCCAACTTGTTGGTAAAAGCCACGACTGCGTCTGTATTTACACCCAATTGCATTATTCTGCTTTATAGATAAGATATAAATAGAATCTATCATAAGTAGAAGTATTCAAAGCGATAGTTGTAGTAATTTTATCACCTAATAAAGCCACTATTCCTGATGAAATATTACCTCCACTTGTATTTCTAAAGTGGGCTGTTATATAACTACCACCTGAACCTACAGGAATATTAGTTATTAAATCGGATAATGCAATAATATTGCTTGAAATGGTGGCATTAACCCTTAATAATATAGTATCATCTTTATATTTTCTGGCAACTATTATAGATGATGTTAAATTTGGATGTAAAGATATACTTCCAGAAATGTCTGTATATTGATTAATATAAGAATCAATAGTGTCTTTAATATTTTTAATAAATGCTAAAAAATACTGAAATCCATCTGTAGCATTATCTGGTAATCCATTATACGTAATAGCGGCAGCATCCATCATTTTTGCAAAAAACTGATGAAAATCACCATGTGTTAATACATTTAAGGGCATACCATCATTTGAACCTGAATTATCTTTAGGCCTTCCAAATGGATAAGCTGCATTTGGCGCCTGAACTCCTGGTTTATCTTCTAATTTTATTAGA
>ERZ650304.1135-NODE-1135-length-10874-cov-4.961457_pt1 | contig 10874 bp, 15 predicted proteins | sample MGYA00376240_ERZ650304 | MGnify/ENA primary metagenome ERZ650304 (study PRJEB26733, sample SAMN07839271) | wastewater metagenome | biome: small river; feature: stream; material: water | place: USA: North Carolina | collected 2016-03-01 ...
CTCGTCGTGATCGCCATCGCTCAGCCCGCGGTGGAGGTGACCGTGATGACCGACGTGTCCGTGACCGCGACCTCGCGCATGCCGGGGGAGAGGTCGGTGAACGACGAGAACGACCCGCCGCTGAACTTCATCTGCCAGCCCTCGATGCGCTTCACGCCGCCAAGCGCCTGCACGATGGCCATGTAGACGCTGAACGACACCTTCCCGCCGACGCCCTGCGCTTGCGCGCCGGAGCCCTGGAAGGCGTCGGCAATCGCGGTCTTCACTGCGGCGTCACCGACGTACTTCTGCGCGTCGTAGATGAGCGTGATCGAGAACTCGACCGTGCGCTGTGTCGCGCGCGAGAACTTCACGACATGCGCGACGCCGTCCGAGTCGAGGACCGTGACCGAGACGCCACCCGAGGTAGCGATGCCGAGCCCCTTTGCGTCGAAGACGACCGCGGCCACGTCCGCGTTGGCAGCCGCTGGGCTTGGGCCGTCCCAGATGACCGCCTCGAAGGCCTTCGGCGGGATTCCGTTGGCCGCGACCATCGTGTCGTTCTCGTAGACCTCGACCGAGATGATCGGCTGAGTCACGCCGTCGCCCGAGTCGACGAGCGCGGAGAGGTTCGCCTTGAGCGACGGAAGGGTCGACGTGCCAGCCTGCGCGAGCTCGTCCTGACGCTTCAGGCGCAGCGCCGTGTCGCTCTGCACGACAGCGCCGAGGGTCGCGTCGAACGCGTTCGTGACGCTGTTCCAGCCGACGATCGGCGTGCTGATGATGGTGAGCGTGCCGGCGTTCGCGTGGATCGGCCCGGTGTCGACGGACTGCATCGAAACGGGAACGTCGGCCGCGCCGCCCGACGGGTTCGTGACATCCTCCGTCGTTTCGAAGATCGCTGTCGGCGTGTCGAGCACGTAGGCGCGCGAGCCTGCCGGGAGCGTCACACCGGCCCCAAGGTTCACGGTCGCCTTGCGCGTGCCCGTGAGGAGGGAGTGCGTCGCGCCCTCGCGCAGGGTGCCTGTGATCGACGACACGATGTCGAGCCGCGCGTCCTCCGCGTTGTTCGGGTCGATCGTGTCGAAGGCCGACTGGCCGAGCTCGTAGACCTCGCGCAGATGCGAGCAAAACGCCGCGTTCAGGTTCCCGAGGAGCGAGTCTGCCTCGGTCAGAAGAAGCGGATCGACGGTCGCCTTCTGCGACGCGGCCAGGTCGTCGGCGAGCTCGAGCAGCGTGGGGATCTGAACGCCAGCGGCGCCAAGCGTTGCGGGCAGCGTCATGCCGGCACCAGCTGGTCAGGGGTCGCGACGATGAAGGGCTTACCCTCGCGCGCGTCGACACTCGTTCCATCATCGAGCACGACAACCATGCGAGTGACCGAGAACGTTCGCGAGCGTGTGTCGACGGACGTCTCGAAGTTCGTCACGCGCGCCACGCCTGGGATCGACAGGACGACCTTGACGAGGATCTGGCGGATGGCTCGCGGGTCCGCGCCCTTCACGAGGATGCGCTCGATCCACGGCACACCGAGCCGCGTGTCGAGGAACCACTCGCCGAGCCAGAATCTGAGGCGGATCCAGATGCGCTGAAGGATCGCGTCGACGCCTGTGAGCAGGCGGATCGGGATCTCGATGTCGTTCGTCAGCGGGTCGATCGCGAGGTCGCGACGGATCTTCGCGTCGAGGTAGCGGGCGCGCGCCGGCAGCGGATCCGCGGACGGGTCCAGCGCCTGGCCGAGGGTGTACGTGAAGTACGGCACGCGGCATCAGCGTAGCAGGTGCAACACTCATGCGGAAGCGTCGAGCGCGCTACTCGCCCTTGACCTTCGTCGCGGCGACATCGCCCGCTGCGTACGGGACCCCGTAGACCACCGCGCCCCCGCCGGGTGGCGCGCTCGCGGTGCTGAGCGCCGCCTCGATCTTCTCGAGCTCGGCCTTCACGAGGTTCGCTAGGGCAACGAACTGTGTTGCGCCTGCTCCGAGATGGATCTCCGTTGGCGCGTCGAGCACGAGCGCCACCGTCGACACCGACGCGGGGATCTGCGCCTTCGGGCAGAGCCCCGGCAGGAAGACCGCGTTCGAGATGTGCGAGACCCGCGTATCCCCGGGCTCCGAGACCTTCCCCGAGTCGAGCCACTTCGAGATCGAGTAGGTCATGACGAGCACCGTTCCAGTGTCCCCCGGCGAGATCGGGAACGTGATCGAGTACGCGCCGGCCTTCGCGAAGAGGACCGGGACGGCGGGGATGACCGGTAGCGTCTCGTGCCCGACGGTGTCGTCCTCCATGTCGATCGGGATCCGCGTCTGCACCTCGACGTCCACGGTGTTGTCCGCGAGGTCGCGTGAGATGACCTTCCCGGGCAGCGCGACGGTGATCGCGTGCAGGCGATTCTCGAGCGCCATCGTCACGATCTCTTCGAGAGGAGGGGTGTACGCCACGTCAGAACGCCTTTGCTGTCGCCGCGATCTGCCAGGGCCCCGTCGACCGCGTGTCGCCCGAGTGCGTCGTCTGCTCGATCTTCCAGTTGCCCTGGATGCGCTGTCCCTGAAGCGAGATGAGCCGCCCCGGGAAGACGTCCGGCTGGATCAACATGCTCACCGAGAGCACGCCCTTCGGGTCCACGCTCGGCTCGTTGATCATGCCCGTGTCCTTCGAGAGCAGGATGGCCTTGCCCGCGGCCACGCTCGAAGGGTCGAGCACTTGCAGCTTCCCATCCTGAATGCTCCACGTGAGGCCGAGTGAGCGGCACAGACGGGTCATCTCGTCGGCCGCAGAGCCGAAGAAGACGCCGCCGTTCATGAACACCGACGCGCCGCCGAGCTTCGCGAGCGCATCGCCGAGGTTGCCCTCGAGCACGCCGACGGAGCGTGCGACCGCTGCGAGCACATCCCGGTTCGTGGCTCCTTTCTGGACGCTCACGGCGACGCGGCTGCCCTGAACCTGTGGCGTCCCGTCGCCACTCTCGAGCGTCGTCACGAGGGACGCCTGCTCGCGCATCGTGAAGCACCGCCGGAGCGACCCGCGATAGATGATGCTCGTCCCGGTCTCGTAGCCGGCCTCGAGCTGCACGCCGATGCCGCTCAGACTCAGCTGCTTGAGGTACTGCTTGTGCGCCTCGGACAGGCCCCAGACCTTGATCGTTGCCTTGTTCGGCTGCGGCTTGCCGTCCTTCACGACGTTGAACGCGATGCGCAGTCGCTCGATCCGGATGGTGTCGAGCGTGAGCACGGCGACGCGGCGGAAGAGCTCCTGGCCCATGTCACTGCCCGCTCGACGGCCCCGGGGCGTTGTCGAGGTACATCAGGCTGCACGTGCGCCCGAGCGCGGCGAAGCCGGGCGCGGCGCCGTTGTTGTCCGAGAAGAACAGGAGGCGCCCCGGTGGACGCGACGCGAGAGCGCAGCACCGCAGGACGTTCCAGTCGCACACAACCTTCATGCCGACACGGATCGGTACGCCGTCGGCCGTGTAGAGGCCGAAGAACCAACGATCCTGCCGCTCGTGGTAGTCGAAGCGGAGGAGGTAGTCGACGCCGGTCAATGTGACCTTCTTCGTGAAGACCGGTGAATCGACGGGGAGCTGGATGATCGTGAGGGACATCAGAAGCTCGGGAGGGCATCGACGACCGCATCGCCGACGAGGTCGTTGGCGACGGACGACTTGAACGAGGTGTACTCGGTGAACTTCTTCTTCCCCTGCTCGACGGCGTCGGTCAGCGGATTGGCCGGATCGGGCGACGTCGCTGCCGTTGTGCTCGGGGCGCCTCGAGGCTCCTTCGGGGCCGGTGCAGTGACCTGGTCCGTCGTGACGATCTGGAGCTCTTGAAACGTGAGCGTGAACGCCCCGCGCCCGCTCCCACCCTCGATCGGCAGGTCGACCTTCGTGAGAACCATCGAGTCGTACACGCGCTTGGTCGTGACGACCGTGAGGAGCTCCACGCCGAGTCGGAGCGCGTCGAGCTTGTCGAGCGTCTCGCGCACCCGGTCGGTAGCGAGGTCGAACGTCAGCCCGATCGCTTGCGCTGTCCGTGGTGGGGTGGGCTGCGAGAAGCCTGACGCAGTTTGCGTCGGTGGGTAGCCCGGGATCGACAGGACGATCGCGCCGTACAGACCGTCGCCCTCGAACGTGCGCGCGATCGGCGTGTTGCTGATCGCCACCGTGCAGGTGAACTTCCTGGGCTTGTGGATCGCGTGGTCGTTCCGCGTCGTTCCGTCCTCGACGGGCGAGTCGGTGATCTCGGTCTCGAGGCTGTGGTCCTCCTTCTTCGTGATGTCGAAGAGGACGGGATCCAGCTTCGGGTTCAGCGGAAGGATGACGACGGAGGCGAAGCTCATCCGCCGGTCCTCCGAAGGGCATCAGCGGCACCGCGATGGGCGCCCGCCACGCCGCTGCCGGCAGCCTCGCCGATGGCGTCGGGGTCGTCGCTCGTCGTGATGTTGATCTGGGTGTGGTTCGTCTGCGAGACGTCGCCCTTGCTCGTGGATGGCGTCGCCGTAGGCGTGCCCAGGCCCACGATGGCCGCCTGAAGCGGATTCGTCGGAATGGCCGTCGTGTCGGCGCCCTCGGCGAGCGCGTCCTTGAACTTCCCGAGCAGCGAGTTGTCGGCCATCGACTTCTTGAAGGCGTCGACCATGTTCGTGCCGGAGAGTTCGCTGTTCGCCTCGGGATCCCACGAGCGAATGGTCTTCACGCCGCCGCGTGCGGTCGCGTCTTCCGTATCGCGCTCATCGATCGCCGCTTGAGCTCTTCGGGTGAGCTGTGCGTCCTGGAGCGCCGCCCGGGTCTGGGGGGAGAGCGACGGGTCCTTGAGCGCCTCCTCGTCGGAGGCCGCGGCCCGATCAGCAGCAGTCTCCACGCCAAACTTCTTGCGCATCATGCGACCGCGCTCCGCGCTCGATCCAGTGCCGGTGAGCTTCTTCACCCAATCGAAGGCCTCCTTGAGCCAAGCGACCATGGCCTGCAGGTCCTTCTTCGCCTCCTCGAAGAACGTCTTGCCCGCACCCTTCCCGAACAGCTTGTCGAACACGCGCCCGATCAGCGACTCGCCGCCGTTCAGGCCCACGATGAAGTCCTGCACGAGCAGCCCGACGAACGTGAGCGTGGTGATCAGCGGCAGCCACGGCGCCAGGAACGCGACCCCCGCGGCGGCGCCAGCAACGCCCAGCGCGGTGACGCCGGCGGTGAGCATGGCACTGCCGTCCTCCGAGGCCGCGAACGCCGCCACGGATCCCGTGAGCCAACCCACCAGTTCGGTCATGGCGGGCGCGAACGCGGTGAAGATCTTCACCTTCGCCGACGTCATCGCCATGTCGAACCGCGCCATCTGATCGCCGAGGTCGTCGAGCGACGCGATCGCGCCTTGGGAGAAGCCGCCGCCCAGGCGCTTCACCTCCCCGAGCATCTTCTTCAGCCCGGCCTCGCCCTCGGCGAACAGCGGGTTCAGCTTCGCGCCGGCCTTCCCGAAGACCTCCATCGCCGCCGCGGTGCGCTCCTGCGGAGACTTCAGCTTCGCGATCGCGAGGCCCGTGTCGGTGAGCACGTCCTCCGTTGCGCGCATGGCGCCCTTCGCGTCGCGCAGCTGCACGCCGAGCGTGGCGAATGCGCCGCCCGTCTTCGCGCCGCCGGCCGCGGCCTTGGCCATGTTCTTCTCGAGGACGAGGAACGCCTTGTTCATCTCGCCCGCCTCGACGCCGCCCTGGCCCGCCGCGAACTGCCAGGCCTGCAACGCGTCGGTGTTGATCCCGAGCTGGGCACTCGTGTCGTTCAGCGCTCCACCCTGATCGATGAGCTCCTTCGCGATGCTCTTGATCCCGTCGAGCACCGCGCCGCCGACGAGCATCCCACCCAGCTTCTTCAGCTGGCCGGTGATCTGCCCGATCGCGCCGTCGGCCACCTTGCCGGCCTTCAGCAGGCCGGAGACGTCCATCGTGAAGAGCGCGAGAACTTCGGTCAGTGCCACGTCATGCCTCGGCTTCCGCGTCCGCCTCGAGCTGCGCGAACGCGTTCAGGACGAAGACCGCGTCGAGCAGATCGTCGACGCTCCACTCCGTCTGGACCTCGATGAGGGACGCCCGGATCCGATCGCTCGTGACGACGCGCCAGATCATCCAGTCGACTCCGCCTCTCAGGTCGAGCGGACGAGCTCGCTTGCTGGCGCGAGGGGCGACAAGCTCTTCGCTGCGCCTAAAAAATCGGCGAAGTTCACTTTCACCGACTGGATGATCCATCGCAACTGGCCCATGACGTCGCCGTCGAACTCCTCGAGGCGGAGCGGCAGCGCGCTCTCCGACTCGTCTCCGTTCGACAGCTGCACGCGCTGGAGCTTCTTCGTGTGGGCGAGGAACTTCTCGCGGAGCCAGGCGAAGTCCTTGTCGTCGAACGACACGAACAGCGCGGCAGCCATCTTCTCCTCGTTGCCCTGCGCGACGAGCGCGCCACCGACGAGTCGCCCCACACGCGCGAGCGCCGCGGGCGCGTCGGCCGCCGGGAGCTGCTTGATGCGGAGCTTGAGCTCGCCGATCGTGATGTCTTCTTCCTTGCGTGCCATCTCGTCACCAGGCCCTTACGGCGCCTGCCCTCCGACGACCCAGCGACACTCGGCCGCCTTCAGCATCCACACGACGTCGCTGGACTCCTTGGTCCTGCGCACCTCGGGCGGCTTGCAGATGAACGCCGCACCAGCCTTCACGAGAGTCGTGCCGTTGAGGTCGTTCAGCAGGAACGGCACGACGCCCGCGCCGCCCTGGGTGAGGTCGGACGAGATGACGTCCGCGTTGTAGAGCGACGACAGGTAGTCGTTGTACGGCGACGACTGGAGCAGTGTCAGCTTGATGTCCGCCGTCTTGCTGGCCGTGTAGCAGCGGATCGCGCCACCATCGACGCCCTCCTCGAGCGTGAAGGTGTCGCCGATCGGCGTGATGGTGATCGCGTCGTCCTTGCCGAAGCCCGTCGCCGGAACGCCGCCGAGGATGGCTGCAACAGCCGCGAGCGAGTAGGTCTGCATTCGAGTGGTCCTTCAGGCGTGCAGCGGTGGATCAGACGGAGAGGTTGATCTGGATGGGCGCGCGGTGGATCGCGCCTGCGATCTTCGCGGTGATGACGATCCCGTTGATGATGCGAGCGGCCTTGTCAGCGGGGCTGACGTTGGCGGCAGCGGGAACGAAGACCGTCGGTGCAGGGTCGCTCGCGAGGAAGTTCAGCGAGCCCGGGCCCTTCGCGATACGCGCCTCGACGACGCCCTCGAGCAGCGACCGCACGGACTGGAGCCCGAAGTCGGTGTACGGGATCTTGAGGTTCGTCGTGAAGCCGCCGAGGACGGCAAGTTGACAGGCCTGCTCGAGCTCGAACGAGCCCGTGATGTTGTCGAGGAAGTCGCCGTCGCCGACCTGGCCCTGGTAGGTGAGGTTCGTGGATGCGACCGTCTGATACGTCGTGCCGTACTTCCCCGTGATGTAGTCGGCCTCGCTGGAGCGGAGCTTGTCGGCGTGGATGCCCGACAGCGTCTTGTGCGCCCACGTCGCGGTGCCGGGCGTGTACGGCAGGAGCTTCCCTGCCCACGCGCCCGAGCGGTAGTCGGCGTTCGTGTACTGCGCGAAGATGATCGCGGTCTGGCTGTACGCCGACGCCTTGATCGTCGACATGACGTCGGTCGTCGCCGAGGTCGCACACGCCGTGTCGCTGGTCTGCACGACGAGGATCTTCTTCGTGGCCTCGACGAGCGCCGCGAGCGCGACCACCGTCAGCTTGCCCGCGCAGTCGAGATCGACCGAGAAGAACGAGAGGTCTGCGTTCTCCTGCTCGGCGTTCAGCGCGGCGGCGAAGTCGGTGCCGATGCCAGGGTCTGTCGTCGTCTCGGCGACGAGCATCTTCGACAGCGTCGGCAGGTTGGACAGGCGGCAGGTGACGCCCGCGTCCATCGTGATCGTGATGACGCCGGACACGCTGGCCGCGTCGCCGTCGGCACCGAGCGCCGCGTCGATGAGCGCCGCGATCGCCGTGCCCTCTGCGGAGAGCGTCGAGCTCGACGGGACTGTTCGCGTGATGTCCGTGGAGACGCCTGAACCGTTCGCCACCGTGAACGTGTAGACGTCGCCCTCGACGGCCGATTGCGGCGTGAGCGTGATGGTCTGCGTGAACGGCAGAAGCCGCTTCACAATCGCGACCTTCGTGGGCCGCGGGTTCTGCGAGAAGACCGCGGTGCACCACTTGTAGATCGGGTGGTTCACCGAGACGCCCGCTTCGGTGAGCTCGCTGAGCTGCTGGAAGGTCCGGATGCGATCCGCCCAGTAGCTGTGAACGGCCATCAGGCCCGGCGTGCCGAAGCCCGGAAGCGTCGGATAGACGGTCTGCCGCGTGACCGTGACCGGAACGATCTGATCGAGGGTGGGCACGTCGGGAGCGTATCGCGATCTGGTTGCACTTGCAACGTGATCGCGATACGCGACGCGGCGCCTACGTGGGCTCGACGATCGAGATGTCGCCCAGGCTCGTGATCCGGCTGTACTCGGTGGGGTCGGTGTCGGTGACCGCGAGGTTGAAGCGCAGGTCGATCGCGCCGATCGACATCACGTGCTGGTCGACCTTCTTCGACAGATCCACCGTGTCGCGCGCCTGCGCGAAGCCGAGGCCCAACGCCTTGAGCGCGTCGCGCGTCGAGTCCCACACCATCCGGTCGCGAAGCCTCTCGAGGTAGACGCGGGCGACGAGCCCGGCGCGCTGATCGAGCACGGTCACCTTCGTCCGAAGGGTCACGACGCGCATGCCCTGAGCCGTTTGATGGAGCGGCCCGTCGGTGCCCTGTTCGGCCCACATGAGCGCGTCGAGAACGCCCACCGACTGGAGAGCGAACGCCTGCACCTCGGCCTTCACAAAGGCGTCGGCCGCGACGAAGCCCGCTTTGGTGTCCTGCCAGCGAACATCCTGGATGCCCGTGAGCGAGCGCCAGAGTGTCACCACACCAGCCTGAAGAACCGCCCAGTCGACGCTCATGCAGGCCTCAGGCGCCCTCGGATGGACGAGCGGAACGTGCCCCTGTCGATGAGGGGCGTGCTCGATCCCTTCTTCGCGACGGTGCTCTCGGCGTTCTCGGGCTGGATGCCGCTCGCGATGTCCGATTGGATCTCGCCCGCGTACTTCTGCGCGAGCTGGTCGAGGCGCTCGAGCGGGTCGGCCTTCGCGTGGAGCGCCTTCGCCATCTGGTCCGCGCCCTCCTTCGGAACGCGCTCCTCGTTCTCCTCGCCCCAGCCGGTGATTGCCGGGCGTGCTGGGATCATACCGCCGGGACTGCCGAACTCGTTGCGCTCGGCCGCCTCCATCGCTTCGCCTTCGGCCTCCTCAGCGTGGAGGCCGACGGTGAGCTCGACGCTCTTCGCCTTGCGGAGGTTCGCCATGTACGCGGCGTACCCGTGGTCCTTCACGACGACCGAGCCAGCCATCAGAACACCCGGATCATGGTGGTCGCAGCTTCCCGCAGCCCGACGAACGCGCGCCCGTACGTCGTCTCGTACTTGTCTGCCTCGAGTCGCGCCATCAACCCGCCGGGAGCGCACGCCAGGAGGTGCGCTGCGAGCAGACCATGAGCGTGGTCGTACCGGTCGCCGTACGTCTCAGCGTCCACCGACACCTCCGCGCGCGCGAGCAGCGCCGTGACGAGCGTGTCATCGGCGCTGTCGAACTCGGGGAACTCGGTGCGGAAGGTGGCAATGTTCACGTGGCGCGCCTCCCGCGCTCGAGAGGGGAGGTCAGGCGCTCAGCCGCGCCTCTTCCTCGGCGAGGAGCTGGGCTGCGGTCTTGATGGGCGCGTTGGTGAACTCGACCGACGCCGGCACGGGAAGGCCCGTCTTCGGGTGCCTGCTGGCCACCGTCGAGAGGTGCCCCTTGCTGACCGCGAGACGCACTGCCGCGGCCTGCTCGGCCGTGATGTCGCGACACTCGCCGGGAGCGAAGAGACCATCGCGCGGTTGGGGTGGATCGGCGAGGGGATTGGCGAGGGCCTCGGTCCAGTACTGGCGCGGGTTCGGGCCCGGGTTGCGGATGCGCGCAGGGCCGTCGTTCGATGCCGCGGGCTCGGGGGCCTGACCGGGCTTCTTCGGGTCGCTCATACGCCCGAAGCCCCGGCCTCGTGAGAGGTGCGGGGCTGGACGCTGAACCGAGGAGCGGATCAGTTCAGGGTGTCGAAGTAGGCGCACTCGTAGGGCGCCGAGATGATGCCGCCGCCCGTCTTGCCCTCGCATGGGACCTCGAACGAGAAGCCGTTGGCCTGCGGCGGGAGCGACTGGAACTTCAGGTTCTCGATGTACGAGAGGACGTCGGGGTGACGCCGGAAGCAGAACGCGCGGTCGCCGATGCCGTTCGCCGCGGCGTTGGTGCAGTGGATCCAGAAGTCCACGTTCTTGATGAAGGTCGAACTCGCGAGGAACGTTTGCAGGACCGTCTTCCCGTCGTACTCCGACATGCGCTTCGTCGAGACCTTCGCGTACTGGCGCGGCGAGAGCAGAAGGGTGTCGGGCGCCGCGGTCTGGAGCGACTGACTCCAGATCGCGAGCGGCATCGCGTGCAGATCGTCGAGCATCTCCTGCGCAGTGGCCGAGGACAGCCAGCCGCCGCTGATGCCAGCTGCGACGATCGGAACGTTGGAGTCCGTGAGGATGCCCGGGATGCCGCGCGCCGTGTCGCCGAGCGGGATGACCGCGTCGACCTTCCGCTCGTAGGCGGTGCGGGCCATGGAGGCCTTCTTCGCCTGGAGCGGGATCCCCATCATCATCGCGGCACGGAGCTCCTCCGTATCCCACCCGTACTTGCCACCGATGCGCCGGATCGGCGTGTTCGTCTCGGTGGCGAACATCTCGACACTCGGCAGATCGTTCGCCTTGCTCGCGGCGATGAACTTGAAGAC
>ERZ650304.1136-NODE-1136-length-10865-cov-3.827012_pt1 | contig 10865 bp, 11 predicted proteins | sample MGYA00376240_ERZ650304 | MGnify/ENA primary metagenome ERZ650304 (study PRJEB26733, sample SAMN07839271) | wastewater metagenome | biome: small river; feature: stream; material: water | place: USA: North Carolina | collected 2016-03-01 ...
TCTTCTTCGTCGTCTTGCTCTTCCTCATCTTCAACGTCTTCCTCATCTTCATCGTCTTCTTCTTTTGATGAAAAACGATATGAAGCCGATTTTGTTGTTGTTGGTATGGGCGCATCTGGCGCTACTATCGTACGCCTTCTGTCAGACGCTGGATTTAGTGTGATTGGAATTGAAGCAGGTGGAAATTATGACGAAGATCCTCTTATCAAAGAAAGTCCAAACGCACCAGAGTTGGAAGAAAAGTATGGCTACAAGTTTTTCTTTCCTCAAGAAACTGAACCAAATCCCGAGATGAATGATAAGGTCGATAACTATACAACGGGAAGAATGTTGGGCGGCGGCACATCGATCAACGGCATGCAATATGTGCGAGGAACAGATTCAATTTGGGCACGCTGGGCAGCAATCAATGGACCTACCTGGTCGCCAACGGCAGTTTCAGAAGCGTACAGAGCGCTAGAGAACTTTAGTGGAATTTCAGGTAACTTTGAAAACGCCGTTCACGGATTCGACGGAATGATGTTGGCTCGCCAAGCGCCAGAAGAAGCCACGTCAATGGCAGTGAAATTTGCCAACGCACTCGCCACCGCAACTGGAACGTCGGTAATCGACGATTACAACAATCCAGCGACGCCGATTGGAACTTTTACGCGTTGGTCATTGTTTCAAAAACAAAATGGAAATCGAGCATCATCTTCAACAGATTTTCTTGAAGAGATTGTCGACAAACACGGTAAATCAAAGTTTGCTAATCGCGCCGTGCGCATTTTGCAAAACACTACTGCAAGTAAGGTATTGTTTGACGAAAAAACACGCGCGCGTGCTGTGGAAGTGATCCACAACGGATTGACAACTATTGTTCGAGCAAATAAGGAAATTATTCTCAGTGCAGGAATCTACAGCAACGAAATCTTACAGCGCAGCGGAGTTGGACCCGGTGCTCTTTTAGATTCAATTGGAATTCCCGTTGTTTACGATAACAGTAATGTCGGAGCACATTCGAAAAATCATTTGATCAATTTTGCCGTTTTTTCAGCAAATCCAACTGATATCGGCGTACCGAGCGATGATGAATCGGCGCTTTATGTTGGAGGAGGATTTTTACCAACACCAGAATCAATTGATCCAAATCGTCGCGGTTTTCAATGGATTGGTTCTTCACCGGAACCAGGAACTTTGTTGACTATTTTTTACAATTTGGATCCACAATCGGAAGGAACGGATCGTTTACAAAACAAAGATCCATTGCGCACAAGCGCAGTCGCCGAGAATCTTTTCAGCAACGGCGAAGACTTGGACAGAATTGTAAAGGTTTTTCAACAGCAAATCGTCGCTCTCAACACTGCATTTCAAGCAAGCGATCCTGCATACGCGCTCATTTCACCTCCACTATCTCTTGTTACTGATCCTTCAAAAATAGACGAGTTGAAAGAATTTATAATTGAACAAGTCACTCATACACATCATTGGGGTGGCACATGTAAAATGGCACCGCAATCAGAAGGTGGAATTGTTGCAAGTGATGGAACTGTTCATGGCGTTCGCAGACTTCGTGTGGCAGACGTATCTGTTTCGGCAGTTCAAAGCGATGGAAACACTGCTGGACCTGGATTTGTAATTGGCTACATTATTGCACAAAAAATCATTCAAAAACACCAAAAATAAATCAAAGTTTACTTTCAAAGAAATCAAACATAAAAACATGGATCAATCTCATTTGCCTCTGTTTAAAGCAAAATGGATCAACGCGTTGTTATATTTTAAAGAAAACGACAACGAAAATAACAACGAATGGTACGATGCGTGGATAGACGCCACGAGCGAGTTTATTTATTGGCGAAGATCAATTTCTATGACTAACAAGATTTCAAACAAGATTCTTGTTTCATGCGAAATGGATGAAAATGGAAATGTGTTTAGTTTATTTCAAATTTTCGATAATCGCAATTCAGAACTTGGTTTTTATTTTGAAAAACGAGAGTCTCGGTGATTTACTATTCGCTAGTCTTGTCCTGTCTTCTGCTTTAAACAATTAAAACAAAAATAAACTCCCGCCTTGGTTATAGAAATTTTTTTAAAAAAAGTTTTTGTAGTTTTTTTCCCGCAACAAAAAAAACAAAACGACACGTTATGAATGACGCAACATCAACAAGCCGATCTTACGCAATGGTTTAAAGAGGAATTTGGACATTCGATTTGTTTTCGCGTTACGGATCCACAACTGCGAGATGCTTTTTCATCCACCGTCAACAATCTTTTTGGAGTGAACAATTTGAGCGGAGGCTCAAATCAGCGATTCAACGATAGAAATAGCGGACACAATGCGCCGCGTGGCAACCGCGCAACAACAGGAGAACCCCGATTTCCTGGTCCAGTTCCGTGCTCGATTATGCGTGCAGATTTGGATTTGCTGAGAAACAAACACTATGTTGTTTTTGAAAAAACCGATGGCACGCGTTATTTACTTTTGTGCACGAGACTTTCCAATGTGGATTTCTGCGTTTTAATTGACAGACATTGGACTGCGCGCATAGTAAACTTTAAATTTGATCCTGCAGTTTACGAAAGAAACACTTTGTTTGATGGCGAGTTGGTGCAGAAAAACACCGGGTCATGGCACTTTCTTATTTTCGATTTGACTTCGTCGGGCCAAGTTTCGACTCGCCAAAACAACTATGTCTTGCGAATGAAAGCGGCAGAACAAATCTTAAGAAATGAATATCATCCCAACAATCAAACGCCTTTTGCCCTTCAAGTCAAGAGATATGAAAAAATGGAAGATTTTGAGCGTTTAAGAAACGCCGATCAAGAATACAATGGCTTTGCAACGGACGGATATTTGTTTATGCCTGTGAACAACTATGTTACACCGTTTCGCAATCGTGAAACTCTGAAATGGAAAAGCAAACACACGATTGATTTTGAGTTGCGTTACAAAACTGGTGTTGGTCTTGAATACTGGATCAAAGACGAACGTGATGTTCCGAAATACTTTTCCACAGTTCCTCCCGTTCGAAATTCTGTTGGACACAGCGCTGAACAAATGCAGCACGATTACGTTATTGGCTCGTGTATTGAACGCGTTCGTTCAGGAGAGCGCATCATTGTAGAATGTCTTTTTGACAATCCAACGTCTGCATGGTTGGTTGTAAAAGAAAGAAACGACAGACAAGGAGCAAACGCCGAATACACAATCGAGAGAACTTTGGAGAATGTGCGAGAAAATATAACAAAAGAAGAACTGTTTAATGTTGTAAACAATGAAAGAGTATCGCGATCATCGAGAACTACGACAACGCCTTCTCATCATGAACCGCGCTCCCGATTCAGAACGCAACCTTATGGATCGGAATCAAACACAACGCAACGTCCACATGCACATGCACATGCACAGTATAATACCGGAAACAGCAACAGTACCGTGCATTCTGAACCAAGAACACAACATTCTCACTTTCAACCTCTTCCGCAAATTCTCGAACATTGCAAGCCACATCCTTATTACATGAATTATTGTCTGGATGGTACTGAGTTCCCTTTGCCGCCAAATGCCCAACAATTTCCAACCATTCAACCACCGATCAACACCAATGATAGTCAAAATACTTTTTACTCTCAAAACTCTTACTCGACCGCGACCAATGCGTATACTCTGCCAACGCAATCACAATTTCCTGTTACGGAACATCAAGTCAACGCTACCAATCTACTCAATTCGATATCCTCTGATTTACGTTTTTTGAATGATCCTGATTATGCTGATCCTCCTGCTCACTTTTTACCGACACGGGATAACGAAAGTGCAAAAAATACAATGCCCAATAACGCTTTTGCGCAATACGATCCGTTACGCCCAGGCTACTCGTCGCACCCGCAACAGGAATTCAGACCAATTTTGATTGACGATCAAAACAATGTGCCAGCAGAACACACTGTAATGAATGGGGACAGTTTGCAACAGGCGCTAGAACAACTCAGCAACGCACTAAAGAAGGACTCTAATGGAATTCTGGCCAAAACACTGTTGAAAACTTGATTCTTTAACATAAAATTGAATGTGAACACACACAAAAAAATAATTTATTCATCAATTTCTTTTTCTTCTTCATCGTCTTGTTCATCTTGTTCTTGGACGTCGTTCTCTTCTTCATCTTCTTCCTGAATGTCGTCCTCTTCTTCTTCATCTCGTTCCTCTTCTTGTTCTTCCTCTTCCCCTTGTTCCTGGACGTCGTTGTCCTCTTCTTGTTCTCCTTCCTCTTCTTGTTCCTCTTCTTGTTCTCCTTCTTGTTCCCCTTCTTCCTCTTCTCCTTCCTCTTGATTTTGCGATTGTGCAAAAACGTGTCCAGACGCAAACGCGTAAAACAAAGTCACCAGAATTGGCTCCAAACGGACCCAGTTCATCACAAAAAAGTTCAAGAAAGCGAAACATGGTCCGAGCAGTATCACGCCGGCGTAAAGATTTTTCACAAATTGTTCTCTACTCGACGCGTACGAACAAATCCAAGCAATTGCAAAAATAAAACTGCATGCAACAGCCTTGTCTGGCGCCGATATAAACTCGTAGTTCATTTTTTTTTCAAAAATATTTTTTGCGTATTTCTCTTGTATAAATTTGCAGAGATGGATCAAGTAGACATTCAACTGCGTAAAATTTACGGATCTCAATTTGAAAAACTTAATCCTGTTACGAAAGCACTGATTACATGTCTCATGAATCAGGACTATACACTGTCACGCACCATTTACGAACGCTGCAAAGATGAAACACTTGTCGGTTTAAAGCCCTTGCACGCCGATTTGATTCGCGTTCTCTGTTTGGATTCCAAAGATGTTAAAACAACGTGGCTTTCCGATTTGCTTTCTCTGTGGGAAAACAGCGACCTAGAAAAAGCAGCGGAAGTTTTAAACCAAAACCAAAAGGAACTTGATTCAATGTCGATTTCTTGGTTGTTGCGCGTAAAAGAATCCAAAGTGAAAAATAGAAAAATAAAACAATAAAAGTTATCATTAAACAATCATTGTTCACTGTAGCCAAATATTTTTTCCTCTGGGGGTTTGTTGTGCAAAAAATACACTGCAAGACGTTCCAATTGAGCAAAATTGCTTCTTTGCAACAAGATAATAGGTTAAAATTAATGATAGACTGTCGAGAAATTCCGGTTCGTGTAATTGCGTTGTCCGACGAAAAGTTTGCAACAGCAAAATCTAATTTGAATCGAGTGTGCAATTTTGCCGATATCAAGCGATGGAACGGAATTCGAGGTAAAGACTTGTTTGAAGAAGACAATTTAATTTTGCGCTCCGATCACCGCGATATAATTGAACAAAAATATCCACACGTATCTCTGCCTGTTCATTGGCTTTCCACACAAGCGCAATTGGCGCTTCAGACAAACAAAACCAACGTATTCGACATGCACAATCCAGGTGCGGTTGGGTGTGCTCTCAGTCATATATCTCTTTGGCAACATATGGTCGCGACTGGAATGCCAATAATGTTTGTCTGTGAAGACGATATTGAATTTAAAGACTTTTTTCTCACAAAAAAACGTTCTTTTACGCAAGAATTGAATAGTATTCTCAGCACTTTTCACACTGATTTCGACGTTTTAAACCTAAATGCTCTTTTTATTCCAAATCCAATTCAATTTGCAACGAAAACTGTTCAGTCAAAGCACAAAGACGTTGTTTTTGTTCACGGTTTTGCCGGTCGTTGTCAAGGATACCTGATTACACAACATGGAGCGAGATTTTTGTTGCAAAATGCGTTTCCTCTGTTGCATATCGTCGACGCCTACATGACAATCTTTTCGAAAATGCGACAGTATTCCAAGGAGTATGTTTATTTGGCAACCAAGAACAGTTGGCTCGAACACGAATTGGTAAATCTAACAACCTCGGCTATTGGCTATGATTTGGGACAATGCGCAACAGATGCAATATTTCTCATTCCTCCCACGTTTTTGTTGTCATTGATTGGTTTTTTTGTTATTTCAATGATCGCAATGTTTATTCTCGTGGTTGTAAATTACCGTTTGAAGAACCGGCTCTTGCTCGTCAAACAAAACAATTTAGCAAAAAGAATAAAAAAATAAAAAAAAATTGCCGCATGCCGGATTTGAACCGGCGATCCGTGCCTTGCTTCGATGCGTCCTTTTCGAGCACACTTTTTTTGTTGTATAAGGACAATGCGTTACCGGGCTGCGCCAATGCGGCCTGTCTTTTTGCGAAACAGGTTTAGCATATTTTGATCGTTGTCTATTTTTTCATTGTAGAAAATGTTTTAATCGTTTAATTTTCGCTTTTTCGATGCGCTGCACTGATCGTCATCTGTGAAAATTCCATTCAAATCTGGAATATATTGTTCTGCAACAAGCGAAGAAACAAATTGGCATTCAATTCCTGCGCTTTCGAGCCGGTCCAACGCCAAACGAATGTTTTCCCAGAGATCTCGATTTGCAATTCCTTTGTACCCGTTTTTGTACCAAGTGTGAAGCCTTTGTCGCGTTCCGTTTGAAACAAGATATAAAGAGTCACAAACATTCATTTCTATTTTTTGGATTGGGTTTTCGACGCTTCCACCGTTTCTCATCACCGCTTGCAAAGTTCGACACGCGGCCTGCAACTCGCATCGTGGTCGATTGATTGGCGTAGTAAGACCGCGCAACGCATTTGTTCGATTTGTAAATAACGTTGTTTCATGTGGATTCAATTGTTTTGCGCTAATAAACAACGGTAATTCATAATGCTCCTTCCACCAATCTTGTTGCGATGCATCGTCGCTCTGTTTTGGTGCGACGTCGGAAATTCGACGCCATGAAGGCACGTCTTCCCATTTTGCCTTTACGACCATTGTACGAACAATTTGTTCAGACATTGCGCTTTTGTGTGTGAGAAAACATATATTTAAAAAGAGAGACATCTGAACTGGTAGTTTGTTTTCATATGGCTGGAAGAGTCGCCAAAAATACAGTTTCCAATCTAGAAAAACAACTGCAAGTTGAGATTGGTACGCCTGTATTGTTACCTCCGCCTATCATTGAAGGTGGAAGCGACGAAGACGACGACGCAATACTTCAGCCGACAGTACCAATTTCATCCGTCGTCAGCCAAAGGCCTCTACCGTCCTATCCGATGCTATCTTGGCCTCCTCGTTCTTCAAACATACCGCTTGCTCGCATGAGTCGCCAAAGACAACCACAATTGCTTGCTGACAATGTCGATCAACAACAACAACAACAACAACAACAACAAGAAGAGGAAGGAGAACTACGACAAATTGCAGTACGACAAATAGCGGTGAGACAGTGGAGACCGCATCCGGCAAACGAGTCTTTTGAAACCCCAAGTCCAAATCTGCTACTTGGACATCGAAGGAGAGAAATCGACGAAGAAGATGAAACAACGGCCGATGAAGAACATGAGGACGAGACAACAACGTCAAAATCTCTATCTTTCTCACACTCTGTTCTTCCAACGGGAGAAAGTGAAAAAAGCGAAGATTATCAAAGTATTTTTCAGTTTGTAAACACTGCGCACGATTTGGGCTGGAGCATTTCAAATCAGAAAGCAAAGAAAGACGAAATATCAAGAACACTCGACTTGAGACCGCCAAGCGCCGCAGTTGCAGAAAACAATGTTTACGTAATGCAACAAATATGTACAAAGTTTGAACGACAAAGAAATAAAACTTGATTTATTTAAAAGTTTGTCTCTGCTTCTACTACTTCTACTACTTCTACTACTTGTGCTACTTGTGCATTTCCTGCTTCTACTACTTGTCCTGCATCTGCATCAAAATCTCTTGCTCGCTTGATGCGCTTTGTGCGATTTCGACGCAAAACCCAGGTGCTGTCGTCTTGGTTGCTGTCGCTGCTTCGGCTTTCCGCTGGTTTGGCTGCTTGCGCTGTTTCTGCTTCTTTTGCAACCATTTCAGAAATTGTGTCGTTGTTTTCGACGCAGATGCGACGAGCATCGTCGAGGCGCTTTGCAAAAAAAGCATAGCCAGACGGTAATGGGCGCGGCAAATTGTTCCATGGATTTGTCAAAAAACGATCAAACTCGTCATCGTCGTCGTGTCTTGCACGTGCTTCGTCGAGAACAGATTGCTCGACAAATGCTCGACAATAGTTGTAGCACAGCGCAACTAGATGCGGAAAGTGACCATGAGGAGTTTTCTTCTCTGCAACGTCGGCATAAACGTTACGCCATTGCGTCGGCGTCATGAAACTCGCAACGAGTGGCAGGAATAACGGATAGTAGCCCACCATGCGCCAAAGAACCTCGATCACTGCTTGAGGATCGTCCAAAACGCGACCGTTTTCAAGAAACGCCAAGACAGCGTCAACATGAAATTGAGCATTTGCGCAGTTGCGAAAATCGAGTGCAAGATTGAACCCGCAAGCACGATAGCGAGTTGGATCAAAGCGACGACAAGAGAGCAAAACAGCGAGTGCATCGAGACTCTTTTGCCCATCGACTTGAGTGCAATGATTCTTGCATTTGCAAAGGCAATCGAAAACGTCATCAAATCCAATTTGTACTGAAGGGGAGGAACTGATGTGGCATCGAATTTCACCAGCCGATGGAATTTGATCGCGACCGCAAACACTGACAAATAAACTCATTTTTTCGCAGTTTTGGTTGCAATTATTACACAATAAACGAAAGTAAATTAATTGGTAAAATGCACTAGGGTCAGTTATGTTTGTTTTCTCTTGCGAACAAACACTTGATCAAAAAATTGTTCAACGTTTAGAATATGAGCGATTCTTTTGTGCTTATCTTGCCTTGCGATGATTGCATCAAGAACTGTGCATGTTTTCCGTACCGCGTCGTCGTTTCTGCTGATGACGCCAAAGATCTGAGGAAATTCATTTGTTCAATCTTGGGTTGCAAAGTTTCAATCAGAGTTGACGTTAAAGAGCAAAGTGGTGATTTGCAAGCGTTTGCCGCGATCCAAACAACGTCAATGTCAATCAACTTGCTGTGCCGAGAATTTCTGAATGCAGACATTGACGTGCGTGGGACCGTTGTTGTTGTCGGAAAAACGCAAAGTGGCGATTTGAGACCGCTTTCGATGGAGGATGGGGAAACTGATTTGATTGGTCCGCTATAAAATGAAAATCAATTGACTGCAGAATACAAAAAACCTTCAAAATATTTTTTTAAAAATATTTATTCTCGCGATGAACAACAACAAAAGAACCTATTTAGATGCGTTTGACAAAGAAGAGGAAGAAAAAAATCAAAATTCCACTTTTGCAATGACAGATGAACGGATTAGGTTAAACGTCGGGGGTACATATTATACAACTTTGAAATCTACGTTGGCTGCGTTTCCTCAAACTCTTCTTGGAAGGATGTTTTCGTCATCAAATGCTTCTCTCTTAAAGCCTGACAAAGAAGATTGTTATTTTTTCGACAGAAATGGTAGACTTTTCGAACACGTGTTAGATTTTTATCGCACGAGGAGATTGTATGAAGGATCGTGTGACGAAGATTGCCAACGCCTTGTAGATGAGTATGAATTTTGGGGTCTCATTGCTCCACCTCCAGCGATGTTATTTGGTTACCCTTTTGACGAAAAAACACTAAAAATCGTCAAAGAACTGGCTTGCGAAGAGAGCAGAAAAATAAATGGCTTTTTCGATCTGGAGTTTGTTATTTCAGGGACAAACTTTTACGCGTTTTTCGACTGTGTAAAGTTGATAACAAGCGTTACAGATCGCGATTGCATTTTATTTCAAAAAAACGGCGCTTGTGCGAAAACTTATTCGCACACGCATCAAGTTGGTATTCATTGTTGTATTCCTGAATCTGTATTTGATATGTTTCGGGTCGATCCGCTAAAAACAAAAAACAATAGTTGTTACGTTTGCGCGCAAGACTTTTTTGAAATTCTTGCCAAATTCCTAACATGCTACAGCGGAGAAACTTATCAATATGCTTTACGCTGTCGCAAAAAGAACAAGTTTCTATTTGCAACGCTATATTTTGCCGATGTTGGCGACAGTAAGGAGGAAGTTCAACGTATTTCTCTGAAACGTCGAGTTGTACAAGATAAAGACTCGCAACATCATCTTGGATTTCCAAAATTGTCTTTGCGATCATACCAAACGCTCTGTTTACCGAGCGCTGAACTGTCAAGCGTGTTTAACGTATTCAATCGAATCTACTCCACCGAAAAAAACAAAGATGATCAGCAGATCACATTGTCAATTTCTCAGAAGAAAGGACTTTTAATTGCGGTTCCGTTTGATAAACAAACGAGACAAGCCAGTGTTGGTTCAAAATATGACATAAAAAGTGTAGAACACGAAATGCTTTTGCCAGAGTGTGGTGCAGTTGATTTGTTGGTACCAAAAGATGAAAAAAAAGAATTTTCAGAACAAGTTTTTGTTCATGTGACGATGAAAAGACAAGCAATGTCAAATTTTATTGGAAACATGTCAAGAATATCATCCAATACTATTTTTTGCACATTGTCGGACAGTGTTTGCGAATTTCCAGTTGTAATTTCACATCGAATTGGAGCAAAGGATGAAATACATTTTGATATCTATTTTAAATAAATTCCAAATTCAACATCCCGCCAATCTGTGGTTGTTTGACAGCAAATTCAAAATAAATTATGACGATATTTGCTAAATTACAGTTATTTTTTAGTTCCACACTGCGGTAAGAAAACACATTTTAAAAAAGGAGACTCTTTAAAAGATCCAGGGTTCAAATCCGTGCAAGATTTGGAATGGATTGCATAACTCAGTTGGTAGAGTGTCTGTCTGAAGAACAGAAGGTCATAGGTTCGATTCCTATCTGACCCACCAGATTTATATGGGGGTTTAGCTCAGCTGGGAGAGCAC